>Ga0208127_1000002_pt1 | contig 141056 bp, 135 predicted proteins | sample ETNtaG_6_FD_185751 | JGI IMG/M metagenome (GOLD analysis project Ga0208127, IMG submission 185751) | Marine microbial and viral communities from oxygen minimum zone, Eastern Pacific Ocean - ETNP201306SV45 (SPAdes) (version 2) | ecosystem: Environmental > Aquatic > Marine > Oceanic ... | reverse complement strand
CGCCACTGAGATCTTGTAAGCTTTAATGACTGCCCCAAAATTAGAGCTATAAATATCCCAATTAAGCCAGATATAAAAAATCTTATTGCTAGGGCAGCAATAGGTGAGGAGTATGAAACTATTATTCGAGCTGAAGTAAATGCCGATGACCAAATGATCACAAAAATTAGACCTAATAAAATTGCTCGAACGCTCATAGATTTTTCCAGTCTTAACTCGGTCTATTTAAATAGGCTAAAAAATAAAAGGGCCGCCAAAAGCGACCCTTTTGTAACCAAAGATTTTAAGCTTAGCTGTTCACGCTATCCTTTAATGCTTTAGCTATTGTCATTTTAACTACTTTATCTGCAGCTTTCATAAACTGCTCTCCGGTAGCGGGGTTGCGAACCATTCTTTCTGGACGCGCACGGCATTGGATTTTTCCAACCCCAGGAAGGGTAACAGCGCCACCCCCTGAAACTTCGCGAGTAATTATATTACATACCGCATCCAAAGCTGCACCTGCAGACTTTTTATCTGAGCCCATTTCATCGGCCAGAGCTGCAACCAGTTGTGTTTTTGTCATTGGTTTAGACATTATACTTCTCCTTACACTGCCCAAAGTTTTGGACCTCGTATCCCTATTTTAACTGCATATTGTGTTCAGACACAACTAATAGTGGCTAAAAACTACATAAAAATGCCATTTTTTACGTTTTTTTTCCATTTAGAGGAAGGCTGTCTCGTTAAAACTCCTCAATTTACGGCTTTGAAGGCGCCCAAGGGGCATCTTTTGTAATATTTCCATTGTACGGACACCTATGCTTAAATGCTGTGAAACTTGAGTTTTATAGAACTCCGAAGCCATTCCTGGTAGTTTTAGCTCACCGTGCAAAGGCTTATCTGACACACACAAGAGGGTGCCATAAGGTATTCTAAATCGGTATCCGTTTGCAGCAACTGTAGCACTTTCCATATCCAAAGCTATTGCACGAGACTGGCTTAATCTATGAACTGGCCCCATCTGTTCCCTCAATTCCCAATTTCTATTGTCCACTGTAGCCACGGTACCGGTTCGCATTATCTGTTTTAAGTCGTAGCCTTTCAGCTGCGTAATGTCTGCCACTGCTTGCTCTAATGCGATTTGAACCTCTGCCAAAGCCGGAACAGGCACCCATGAAGGCAAATCTTCATCCAGAACTTTATCTTCCCTCAAATATGCATGAGCAAGAACAAAATCCCCTAATCGCTGACTATTTCGCAAACCTGCACAATGACCCAACATTAACCACGCTTGAGGTCTTAAAACAGCTATATGGTCAGTGGCAGTTTTGGCATTGCTTGGGCCAACACCAATGTTCACAAGCGTTATTCCATTACCATCTGATCTCTTAAGGTGGTAAGAAGGCATTTGGGGCAATTTGCTTGATCTGGGTATCTCAGTTTGTGAGCTAAATATTTCGAAGTTTTCTGGACCCACAAAGCTTTCATATCCACTATCTGGATTGTTTAGCGCCCGTCGTGCAAAATGTTCAAACTCATCGACATAAAACTGATAATTGGTAAATAAAACAAAGTTCTGAAAATGTTTTGGATCAGTCGCCGTATAATGATCCAACCGTGCTAAGGAATAATCAACTCTTTGGGCAGTAAAAAGGCAAAGTGAATTTAAATCACTGCTGGAAGAGGGCACCGTTCCGTTTACTATATTATCGTTTGTTGTGGACAAATCAGGCACATCAAACACATCCCGAAGAGGAAACTCGTCTATATCACTTTTTGGGTTGGAAACTAGCTTGCCCTTCATTGCAAAGTGCAAGGGTATTGGTGTTTTTGAGGCACTGATAGTAATTGGAACTTTATGATTTTCGATTAAAAGGGAAATCTGCTGAATCAAATAGTTTTCAAACAACTTTGGCTGTGTAACAGTTGCGGCATAAATGCCAGGCTCTGTAACATGCCCAAAACTAAGTCTACTATCAATTGCGGCAAAGCTTTTTACCTCTATTCGGATTTCTGGATAAAATGCTCTATATCTTTCCCCCTGATTTCCATTCTCCAGAAAATTATCAAAGCTTATCCTTAAAAACTCTATGCTTTTCGTATAATCATCGATCAGCTTTTTAACAGCTTTAGTTGCATCCCAAAACTCTTCTTCTGTTGTTTTTTTAAGGGTTATTAACTTCTGCTTTGTCATTCTTGCCCCCAAAGTCACCACCTTAAAGCGGTTCACAAAATCAAACATCAAAATTCATGAAATCAGAACCACCATAACACGAAAAAACTTAATTCTAAGTAATTTAAATTTTTGCTAGTTTTTTATGTCATTTAATTACTAATATCTTACTATATGTTTGCTGTTTATTTATTGTTTGATGTGGAGGAACAATGTCTTTAGCCGAAAATAAGATCCAAAATATAAGTTACTGGAAAGAACGCGTGGATCTAGCTGCTGCATTCAGATGGGCTGCCCGCTTCGATTTACATGAGGGCGTGGCAAACCATTTTTCATTTTCAATCAATGATGACGGTACAAAATTTTTAATGAATCCCAATCAAGCACATTTCTCTCGGATCAAAGCCTCTGATTTAATTGTTGTAGATGCCAATGATCCTAATACTCTTGATCGACCCGGTGCTCCTGACCCAACAGCTTGGGGCCTACACGGTTCAATCCATAGAAACTGTCTTCATGCCCGTTGTGCAATGCATGTTCACTCAATCTATGCAACCGTCTTGGCGAGTTTAAAAGATAGCTCACTACCACCAATAGATCAGAATTGTGCTATTTTTTATAATAGATATGTAATTGACGAAAATTATGGAGGTTTAGCGTTTGAAGAAGAAGGGGAGAGATGCTCTGAACTATTAAAGGACCCACAAAAAAAAGTTCTTATAATGGGGAACCATGGTGTGATGATAATCGGAAGCTCTATCGCAGATACCTTCGATCGACTTTATTATTTTGAAAGAGCGGCCAAAACCTATATTAAGGCCCTGCAAACGGGGCAACCATTAAGAATTATACCTGATGATATTGCCGAGAAAACAGCTTCTGAAATTGAAAATTATTCTGATCAAGAAGGTCGACACTTAGAAGAATTAAAGAAAATTTTAGATGATGAGGGTAGTAATTATGCCAGCTAGTAAATTACAGAATCTCTCAATGTTTGGTCCTGTTTTATTTACAAATTAAATCGTATTAATATCAAATATAAGCCCATTAATTGTTGAGGTCTAATTTTCGAAAAGATTCCATGGCTACAAAAAATAGTAAAAAATTAACGCTGCTTCCCAAGGCCATTATTCCTCGCAACACAGGGATCGATTTAGATTTAGACTGGGTTTCGTCTATTCAAGCTAACACATCAGCAATTGAAAGACGTGCCGCCACTATAGCTTCAAGGAGATCTATTAAAAAGCAACATCAAGCTGCCTGGTTGATACAAGCAGTAAGATGTATGGACCTTACAACTTTAAGTGGTGATGACACTATTGGAAGAGTTAAACGTTTGTGCGCAAAAGCTAAAAAGCCTATTTCTACGACACTTACAGACAAACTTGGCTTAAACAGTGTAAAAGTCGGAGCTGTCTGCGTCTATCACGATATGATAGAAACAGCAGTATCAAAGCTTACAGGTTCCGGAATTCCAGTTGCAGCAGTTTCAACAGGTTTTCCTGCAGGGCTATCACCACTACCTCTCCGCATAGCAGAAATAGAATATAGCGTTTCAGCTGGCGCAAGTGAAATAGATATCGTGATATCCCGTCGACATGTTCTGACCCAAAACTGGAGAGATTTATACGATGAAGTCCGATCCTTTCGAAAAGCTTGCGGCTCTGCTCATATAAAAACTATATTAGCTACTGGAGAGCTGGGAACATTGCGTAATGTAGCGCGTGCATCTGCAGTCTGTATGATGGCAGGAGCTGACTTTATAAAAACTTCAACGGGCAAAGAGCCTGTAAACGCTACATTGCCAGTATCGTTAGTTATGATGAGAGCAATTCGTGAATATCATGAAAAAACAGGTTTTAAAATTGGATACAAGCCAGCAGGCGGGATCTCTAAAGCTAAAGATGCTTTGACATACCTTAGCCTAGTTAAAGAAGAATTAGGTGATCAGTGGCTTAGCCCTGATTTGTTCCGATTTGGGGCATCAAGCCTTTTGGGTGATATTGAAAGACAGTTGGAACATTACACAACGGGCGTATATTCCGCCTCTTATCGGCATGCTATGGGGTAAAAATGTCTGTTAAAAAAATTCTAGATAGTATGGACTACGGGGTTGCACCCGAAAGCGCTGTTGAAGCAAAAAAGTGGTTACTTAAACATAATTCTTCTTTTGGCCATTTTATTGGTGGTGCGTTTACCAGTCCAAAACAGGGATTTAAATCTGTCAATCCCTCTAATGGGGAAACCATAGCCAGCTTAAGTCAGGCCACTAATAGAGATGTCAATAAAGCAGTTAAAGCCGCTAAAAATGCTTTCAAAAGTTGGTCGGTTGTCAATCCTCACGAAAGAGCGAAGGTATTATACTCAATTGCGCGGCTTTTACAGAAAAATTCTCGTCTTTTTTCTGTTCTTGAAACAATCGATAATGGCAAGCCAATAAGAGAGTCTCGTGATATTGATATACCATTAGCACAACGGCATTTTTATTATCACGCCGGACTTGCACAAATATATATGAGCAAAATCCAAAATATGGAGCCAATAGGGGTATGTGGCCAGATAATACCTTGGAACTTCCCATTGCTGATGTTGGCTTGGAAAATTGCACCTGCTTTAGCGGCAGGTAATACAGTAGTTCTCAAACCTGCTGAGTATACTTCTTTAACCGCTCTTTTGTTTGCCGAAATCTGCTCAGAGGCCGGTGTACCAGACGGAGTAATAAACATCATAACCGGTGACGGTTCTGTTGGGGAAATGCTTGTTAATCATCCAGATATTGCAAAAATTGCGTTTACGGGATCGACGGAAGTTGGCAGAGTTATAAGAGAAAAAACTGCTGGCTCTGGAAAATCTCTTACACTTGAATTGGGTGGAAAATCTCCATTTATTGTCTTTGAAGATGCCGATTTAGACAGCGCTGTGGAGGGCCTGGTTGATGCTATCTGGTTCAATCAAGGTCAAGTATGTTGTGCTGGATCCAGGCTTTTAATTCACGAGAGTATTGAAGATAAGTTTCACAAAAAAATTCGAAATCGGATGAATAAATTACGTGTCGGTGATCCTCTCGATAAATCGGTAGATATGGGGGCTATTGTAGACAAATCCCAACTAATAAGAATAAAAAATTTGGTGTCTGAAACAGAGGGGCAGGTTTATTACGCTGAATGTGAAATACCGAAAAAAGGCCTTTATTATAAACCTACTTTAATTACAGGCCTGTCTCCATCAGATAAATTGATGCAAGAAGAAATTTTTGGCCCTGTCCTAGTAAGCACAACATTTCGTACACCAAAAGAAGCCTGTGATTTAGCAAATGACACAACCTATGGATTAGCTGCGAGTATATGGAGCGAAAACATTAATTTAGCACTGGGTTTGGCGCCAAAAATAAAAGCTGGTGTCGTTTGGATAAATGGTACCAACATGTTTGATGCAGCAATTGGCTTCGGTGGAGTTAAAGAAAGCGGTTTCGGACGTGAAGGAGGATGGGACGGTTTAAAAAGCTATCTAAAACATTCGATAAATTTTTCCGCAAATAAATCTAAAATAAAACAAAGCCATTCTAATCAAGGCACCGTCAATTTAGATAGAACAGCAAAACTATACATTGGTGGAAAACAAGTAAGGCCAGATGGGGGTTACTCACAAAAAGTTCTTGATGCCGCAAACAACTATGCTGGACATGTTCCTTCTTCAAACAGGAAGGATATTAGAAATGCTGTTGAAGCGATGAATAAAGCGTCTAACTGGTCAACATCTTCTGGGCATTTGAGAGCTCAAATAATTTATTTTATGGCCGAAAATCTTCACGCAAGAAGAGAAGAGTTTTCCAAGCGCATCGATCAAATGTCTGGTAATAAAAGTGGAAAAAAAGAAGTTGAGTTTTCAATTAGACGGCTGTTTTCCTATGCTGCTTGGGCAGACAAATTTGATGGCTCAATTAGCGGTGTTCCAGTAAGGGGTGTCGGCTTGACTATGAGAGAAGCGGTTGGAAACATAATAGTCTTTTGCCCATCAAATGAACCCTTGCTTTCTTTAATTTCTTGTATTGCTCCAGCAATCGCAATGGGGAACAGAGTTACGGCCATTTCTCCTTTTATTGGATCACTTACAGCAACAGACTTTTATCAGGTATTAGAAACATCGGATATTCCCTCAGGTGTTATAAATATTTTAACTGGCAATCACCTTGATCTAGCACCACACGCATCCAGTCATATGGATGTGAACGCAGTTTGGTCTTTTTCTGAAGAAGAGATAACAAAAACGATTGAGTTTGAAGCTGCAAAAAACATAAAACGCACATGGTGCCTGAAAAACATTGATTGGTTTGATACAAGAGCGGAGGGAGAAATGTTTCTTGACGCAGCGACGGAGACAAAAAGTGTCTGGATTCCTTATGGTGAGGGTTGAGAAAGCAATCTTTTAAAAATCGACCTATCCGGATGTCCGTCAGGTGTCTGCTTAATATCTTTCTGAAAATCAATTAAGGCTTTCTTTGAATTAAAGCCGAACTTACCATCTATACCGAAAGTATTATAACCCAGAAGTGTTAATTGTTTTTGCATAAGTCTTACTTCTGATGCGCCAATTCGCTCTCGGTTCTTTGGCCATAAAATTTTCTTTGGAGCTGTTATTAGGGCAGATGACAATATCCAAACACCAAAAACATAAAGTTCTGACCTGTTGTAGTGGAATATTGCTGATGCATTCATATCAAATTCAAAATGAGGGCCAGAATGGCCTAAAGGGGCAATCAAGCCATTTTGGGAACCCAACGATAATCCTGCCTCCAAATAGTCCATCTCACTTGGTTTGCTTATTTTTCTCAAAATAAAACCATCCCGCACCCAACCCATTGCATTTAAATAATGAGCTGCAGAAGCAAAAGAATCTAACGGGTTATTTTTCTTCCAGATATTCGGGGGTTTTTTATGTTCAAATGGATAAGAAAATTTCAAAAAAGTTGTTGGCATGAATTGCATATGACCAAATGCGCCGGCCCAGCTACCGAATAGGCCATCTATCTCTATTCCCTTTTTATTTTTAATTTCTTCTAATGCTGAAAGCTCGGACTTAAATAGCGCCTTTCGTTGCTCTCCTTCTGCTCCAAAAGCAAGGGTGGCTAAAGTGTCTACAACTCGATAGGTGCCAAGTTTCTCTCCAAAGTTTGTTTCGATTCCCCAGATAGCTATTATAACTTCGGGCGGCACACCCCAAACTTTATGTATTTTTGCTAATTGGGTTTCCCAGGCTTTGAGATTTTCTTTTCCCGTTTTAATACGCTCTTTGGTAATGATTTTATTCAGATAAATTGGTAAGCTTAATGTAAATTCAGATTGGTTTTTATCTTTTATAAGAACATCCTCTTTAAAGTTCACTTCACCATTAAAAGATGGGAATTCGTTCTTTATAAAATCTTTAAAACTCATCTTAGCTTTAAGACCTTTTGGCTTTCTTCTTTCTTTTTAAGGAACCTGATTTATTTCTGTTAACCTTTCGACGAATAGATCTTAATGAACGCTTTTTTTGAATATTAGGTATTTTCTCACCATCTATGTTCAAAGCATCAAAAGCTATACCACCAGCAATTGGGTCAACTTCCTTTAAACGCACTGTTGCTCTCTGTCCTAAGCCTATAATCAAACCAGTTTCGGACCCCCTTAGAGTATTTGTTCGATCATCATAATAGTAAAAGTCTGTACCAAGTGTTCTTACGGGCACTATACCCTCCGCCCCACTTTCATTTAGCCTTACAAAAAAACCAAACTTTGCCACACCACTTATTTTTCCTTCAAACTCATTTCCAACTTTTTCTGACAAATATGATGCAAGATAACGATCAGTGGTATCTCTTTCAGCCACCATGGACCTTCTTTCGGTGTCTGATATATGCTTCGCTGTACCTTCAAGCTTTTCAGAATCCATTTCTTTCAATCCATCACAACCAAGCCCCAAAGAGCTTATTAAAGCCCGATGGGTAATTAGATCCGAATATCTCCTAATTGGTGAAGTAAAGTGGGCGTATTTTTTGAGAGCCAAACCAAAATGACCAAAATTCTCTCTACTATAATAGGCTTGAGACATCGATCGAAGTGTAGTCATGCTAATTAACTCAGAAAGATCGCTTTGTTTTGACTTTGTCAACAAATCATTCAAATGACTTGTTTGCAAAACTTGTCCTTTTGCTAAATTAAAGCCTGCTGATTGAGCAACCTCTCTAAGAGCATTCAATTTTTCTGGTGTTGGCTCTTCATGAACCCTGTAAAGAAATTCACTTCTAGCCTTAGAAAGCTCTTCAGCTGCAGCAACATTTGCTAAAATCATAAATTCTTCTATGAGCCTATGAGAGTCAAAACGCTCCTTCAAGACAACTGCTTTTACTCTGCCATTTTTAAATAGCTCTACTTTCCGCTCAGGCAGGTCTAAATCAAGTGGTTGGCGACAATCTTTAGATTTTTTTAAACAAAAATAACACTCATAGAGAGGTTTTATAACATTTTCAAAGTGTGGTTTCACCTTCTCATTTACTGTACCCTCAACTGATTTTTGAACTTCTTCGTAATTTAAAGACGCTACACTTTTTATATTTGCTCGGTGGAATGTTTGTTTCAGTTTCTTGCCCGACTTATCAATTGTAATGCATACCGCTAAACAAGGCCGCTCAATGCCTTCGTGAATACTACATAAGTCTCCCGAAAGCCTGTCTGGCAACATTGGAACAACTCTATCAGCAAAGTATGTTGAATTACCTCGCTTTCTGGCCTCTTCATCAAGTGCACTCCCTGGTTTAACAAAATGGGCAACATCGGCTATCGCAACCCACAAAACATGACCTCCGATATTAGAAGGGTCCTTATCAGGGTGAGAGTAAACGGCATCATCATGATCACGGGCATCAGATGGATCAATTGTAACAAAGGGAATTTTTGTCAGATCTTCGCGCTTTGCATCGACGGAGAAGTTGCTATTCTCTGACTCATTTAATACATCCTCTGGAAATTGATGTGGTATTCCGTGTTGATGTATCGCTATCAGAGAGACGGCCTTTGGTCCTGATGGATCACCAACTATATTGATCACCCTGGCCGCATGTAAACCAGACGCTCTCGGTCCTTTTATTTGCTCTGCCTCGACAAGTTCACCATCCTTAGCATCAAGAGCATCACTCAATTTGACGCTCCACTCCCTTCCTGATTTTTCTATTGGAAGTATGCGGCCACCTTCTGAGGTTTCCTTGAAAATTCCTAAAGTGTTCTTTGGAGTTTTTTTCAAAACCCTAATAATCCGTCCCTCATATTGGTATTGTTCATCCTGAACTATGGAAACTTTAGCAAGAACTCTATCACCATATGCTAATGCAGGATCAGATGCGCGAAAGACCATCAAGACAATCGGTTCGGGCTCATCACCTTTCCAATCAACTGGCCTTGCAAAAAGATCACCATCGCTAGTACTTGCCATCATTTGCAAAATACAAACACTTGGAAGTTGGTTTGGATTCTTAAAAGACTTTTTATTTTTATCTATTTCCCCGCTTAAAGTTAATTCTTTCAAAACTTTCTTTAACTCAACACGCATGGAGCCCTTTATTCCAAAAGCCTTAGCAATTTCACGCTTACTAGATTTTTTTGGGTTATCTTTAATCCAATCTTGGATTTGCTTTTTTGTTGGTAATTTGCTCATTAACAAAAACTGTTTCTTTTCTGTAACCTAACAATTGGTTTTTATTTTAACGCTTCTAGATCAGCCAAACTGTCAACGTCCTGCAATTTAGAAAGCGAAGAAAATGGTTGGTCTTCAAAAGTTTCAATTGTGTCTGATAATGTCCAAGGGGAAGACCACCTAACTCCTTCAAAGAGTTTTCTTGGAAGCTGTCCTTGATGGCCAATTAACCAAAACCCACCATCCTCAGCTGGGCCAACAACAAATTTTCGTGATCCAAGTTTTCTGAAAGCTTTAGAAATCTCTAACTTTGTAATATTTGGTATATCGCCTCCAATTATACAAATAGGGCGATTTAAATAATACATGAAAATATTTTGCATTTTCTGCCCTAAATTACCCTTGCCTTGTGGAATACACTTTATTTTTGAAGGCCAAAATTTACTTCTTTTCACAAAGAAATCTGGGCTTAACGAAACAACTAGTTCCCACCGAGGGTCACTCAAGTTTCTTAATATATATTTTAGTTGATGCCGAAACCACCAAGCTGCTGCCGTCGTTCCCAAATCTTTGGCCAACCTAGTTTTTACTTGTCCCGGCAGAGGCTCTTTTGCCATTATTATTAAGCAAGCTTTAGACTTTCTCAAAATATGCCTCGAGAATTCGAGTGTAGATTTCTTTCAATTGGTTAATTTGATTTATTTCTACCCTCTCATCAATTGCATGCATTGTTTTGCCCACCAAACCGAATTCTGTTACCGGGCATATATTTTTGATAAATCTAGCGTCCGATGTTCCACCAGTTGTTGATAATTTTGGCTGCACTCCTAACTCTTTTTTAACTGCTTCTGAAATCAATTCCGAAAGCTCACCAGGAGGTGTTATAAAGCTTTCGCCTGTGATTTTAAAATCAGTTTTAAATTGAATTCCATGTTCAGCAGATACTTTGTCTATTTCTTCCTCCAACCATGAGACGAGAGACGATCCTGAATGACTATCATTAAATCTTATATTTATTGTAGCAGTGGTAGAAGCTGGTATTACATTAGATGCCTTATTACCCGTATCAACAGAAGTTATGGCTAAAGTTGAGGGGTCAAAGTGTTCAGTTCCTGTGTCAAGTTGATGAGAAGCTAAAATATCTAATAATTTTACCATGGCTAAAATTGGATTTTTAGCCCGATCAGGATAGGCTGAATGACCTTGAACACCCGTTGCTATGACTTTTGCAGTCATTGAGCCGCGACGTCCTATTTTCATCATCTCCCCCATTTTCGAAGGAGATGTTGGTTCACCAACTAAACAGTGGTCAATCTTCTCACCATTTTGTTTCATCCAATCTAATATAGCCGCCGTTCCATCTTCAGCATCACCTTCCTCATCTCCCGTGATAGTTATTATGACAGACCCATCAGGAGGGTTATTGTTTACAAAATCAATTGCAGCCGCCACAAAAGCTGCAACGCCTGATTTCATGTCAGTAGCTCCACGGCCATATAAAAACCCTTCTTTTACTTCCGCACCAAATGGATCTACTGACCAAGAAGAAAGATCGCCTACGGGAACAACATCTGTATGACCGTTGAATCCAAAAACTCTTCCATTTTTTCCAGATCCCCATTTAGCAAACAAATTGCTCACTTGTCCTCTTGTGATCCGCGTGCAGGAAAAACCATTCATCTCTAGTAAACGCTCTAATAATTCTATTGCTCCCCCCTCTTCGGGTGTAACGGAGGGACAACGAATAAGATCGGCTGTCAATGATACTGGGTCTATCTTCATTTTAATCTTTCCTTAATGGCAAGGCTTGCAAAATAACTTTTGCTAATTCCTCAGGGCTCTCAATTAAAAACTTCGCTCCTGATTTTAAAAGCTCATTTCTACTCCCGTAACCATATAAAACTCCAAGACCAAGAACTTTGTTGTTTTTTGCTCCAATCATATCGTAGCTACGGTCTCCAACCATGACAGCATCTTCAGGTTCTATTTTTATTTTACTCAATGCAAAACTGATAAGGTCAGTTTTATCAGAACGAGTTCCATCTAGTTCGGAGCCAAACTCAAAGTCTAAAAATTTTGATGCGCCAAAGAACTTTGTTATCTTAGAAGCATAAGAAATTGGTTTAGATGTGACCAACGCTAACAAATACCCTTGCGCTTTGAGACTTTCTAGCTGATCTAAAACGCCAGCATAGAAAACACCATCATACATGGCTCCTTCTGTATAGCACTTTCTATACAGTGAAATTGCTTTCTCTAATTCACTCTCCTCTATTCCAAGCTTTCTAAAGGTTGGCCAAAGTGAGGGGCCAACAACCCAAGAAGTATCGCCTTCAAGTTCTTTGTGACCCAAATTTATTAAGGCGTAGTTTATTGACTTGATAATGGCTAACCCAGAGTTTGATAAGGTGCCATCTAAATCTAATAAAACTGTTTTGGGCATTTTTCTTTTCAATTTTCAAAAAAAGGTGTCATTTGAGCGATAATGACACTGTTTTCTTTTTCTGCCCGCTCCATCAATTCTAGCTCTTCTTCACCAATTTCCTCACCATCTGTTAAACGGTCTTCTATAGTACCATGTCCAGCGACATCTAATGGTGCCAGATCAGCTTGCTTTAAAATTGCAACTGTTTCTCTTACTGCCTCTGGCTCATCGATACCGCTAGCATAACACAACAAACCGGCTCCTGTTGAGCCTTTTGGCAGACCATCATTTTTTGCACGACCAACTTGAACAACTAAAGTATATACGGCCTTTTTTTTGTTCGTCATTTTCTTTGGCACTTAATTATTAAGCTATTGTTAGTCCCTTAATAGCTCATTTATTCCTGTTTTGCTTCGCGTTTTTTCATCAACACGTTTAACAATCACAGCACAATATAGACTTACGTTATTTTTAGATGGCATAGAACCCGAAACCACAACAGAGTAAGGTGGCACTTCTCCATACATGACCTCTCCTGTTTCTCGATCAACTATTTTTGTAGACTGACCGATGTACACCCCCATGCCCAAAACAGATCCCTCTCGAACTATGCAACCTTCAACAACTTCTGATCTTGCGCCGATAAAACAATTATCCTCTATTATAGTCGGTCCAGCCTGCATGGGCTCCAAAACACCTCCTATACCGACACCTCCAGAAAGATGAACATTTTTACCTATTTGCGCGCAACTTCCTACTGTTGCCCAAGTATCAACCATTGTCCCTTCATCAACATAAGCGCCTAAGTTCACAAAAGATGGCATTAAAACAACACCGGGAGCTATGTATGCTGACTTCCTAACCACACAATTAGGAACTGCTCTAAAACCCGCTTCTTTCCATGATTTTTCAGTCCAGTTTTTAAATTTACTGTCCACTTTATCCCACCAACCTGAAGACTGGGGACCGCCATTTTGGATTTCCATATCTTTAATTCTGAACCCAAGGAGAACAGCTTTTTTTGCCCATTGATTGACTTTCCAGACATTATTTTCTGTCTTTTCTGCTACACGAAGCTCACCTTTATCTAGGGCTTCCAAGGTTTCTTCTATTGCGTCGCGAACCTTTCCCTTGGTGCTAGGAGTTATAGTATCTCTTATATTCCATGCTGCCTCAATTTCACTTTCTAATATAGCATTAGACATCATATCGCTCCTCAAACTTTTGTGACCCTATAAACAGCGAATTTAAATGTTACAATGTTATTTTAAAAGTCTGGTGCCACAGTTGGATTTGCTCCACAAATTAAAATAGCTAATTTTTCATTCGGGCTATGTTGATATTTACCTGAAATGATTGCTGCCAATGCGGCTGCCCCAGCGGGCTCCACCAACATACGATGTTTTTCCCAAAGCAGTTTTTGTGCTTCAACGATTTCACTATCTGATACTAAAACACTCTCAATTTCATTTTGCGCTGACAGATTAAAACAAATATTTCCAATTAATTTTGCACCTAATGCATTAGCAGCAACCCCGGAAACAGAAACACTCGTTGGCTTGCCATTTTCTAATGCAACATTTAATGTTGGGCACTTCTCAGGCTCTACTGCCACTATTTTTTTTGTCTTACCAAACCAAGAAATAGCTCCAGAAATTAACCCTCCACCACCAACGGCTATTATTAATGTATCTGCTTGTAGGCCCTGCTGTTCCCATTCACAAAACAGTGTTCCTTGGCCAACTACTGTTTCAGCTGTATCATAAGCATGAACAGAAATAGCGTTCGTCTCTGCTTGATGTTTGTTAGCAGCCTCTAACGCATCAGCATAAGTACCCGGTACTATTGTTAAATTAGAACCAGTTTTTTTGATTAGTTCTATTTTTGTTTTTCCAGAAAGCTCTGGAACAAATATGTGGGACTTTATACCTAGCTTTTGCGCAGCATATGCAACTGCTGCTCCATGATTTCCTCCAGAAGCAGCAACTACTCCTTGACTCGCCATTCCATTATCTAAAAGTGAATTAAAGGCTCCTCTACACTTAAAACTTCCTGTGTGTTGTAAATGTTCCAATTTTAAATCAACTTTTTGTCCAAAAGAAGATGTTTCAAATGTTGGCGTTTCGACAATATGGGACCTTATTTTAGAAAGGCTGCCTTCAATTTCTTTTGTCCAATCTGGTAACACTTTTTCAACCTTTCTGCTTCATTCATACACGTTAACCTAAACATTAAAGTCATAAAATGACTAATAGTTGAGATTTAAATTTTAAAAATGTATGGCTTAATTAACGAATTATGAGGATACAAGTATGAACTTTGACCGCTCTATTAAAATAGCACCGTCTATTCTGTCTGCCGATTTTGCTAATTTTGGAAAAGAAATCGAAGCCGTAGAAAGTCAAGGAGCAGACTGGATACATGTTGATGTTATGGATGGGCACTTTGTTCCAAACCTGACTTTTGGCCCCCCACTTTGTAGTGCTATTCGTCCGCATATAAACACCACAATGGATGTGCATTTGATGATTTCAAACGTTGATAATTATATAAATGATTTTGTTAAGGCTGGAGCAGACATCATAACAGCTCATATAGAGGCGGGAAATCATTCACACAGGACAATGCAAGCAATCCGTGATTCAGGTTGTAAAGCTGGTATTGCACTAAATCCGTCTACACCAGCAGAAAGTATAGAATATCTTTTAGAAGATATTGATTTAATTTGCGTTATGACAGTAAATCCAGGGTTTGGAGGACAGAGTTTTATCCAATCACAACTTAGAAAAATAAAAAAGCTTAGAGAAATGATATCAGATCGACCAATTCATTTACAGGTTGATGGAGGAGTGACCGCTGTGACAGCGCCACTTTCTGTAGAAGCTGGGGCAAATATATTAGTTGCTGGTTCTGCTGTTTTTAAAAACGGTTCAGTAACCAACCCTGCTCCTTACGGAGATAATATAAAATCCATTAGATCTGCTTGTGATTTTTGAGAGTTTCGTTATTTTTTAAACCGATTTACCTTTAAACCAGCTTTTCTTTTCTTTTTGAGGAATTGGATCGCCTTCCACGGTGGCCTTAAAGTTTTCAAAAAACTGGTCTGCCATTTTTTTTGCAAATCCATCTATAATTCTACTACCCAGTTGGGCCAACTTGCCACCAACTTTTGCATTCACTGTATAGGATAAAGTGGTCAAACCGTTTTCCTCCGACATGTTTACCCTTGCCTCTCCTTTTGCAAAACCTGCTGCTCCTCCTTTTCCTTCGCCTTTCAATTTTAAACTATTCTCCAATATCAGATCAGAAAGCGTAACTTGTCCTTTAAACGTAGCTTTTACTGGCCCTACTTTCTGGACTACAGTTGCCTCAAAACCATTTTCTGGATCACCTGTCATTTCTTTACACCCTGGTATACATTTTAATAGAACATCAGGGGACATTAAAGCGTTCCAAACAGTGGCTTTGTCCGTATTAATTAGCTTACTTTCTTTCAGTTCCATTAACTGTATCCTACTTTTCCAAAAGATATTCGTTTACTTAATCGACTGGTTACTTTTTCTTTTTTAAATATACGTAATAAGCCCCACCACCACCATGCCTGACGTGAGCCTCAGTTGTTTGGAGGATTTTACTGTTTACTGGCTCATTAGCCAACCAATTGGGAACATTGGTCTTTAATACACCTACTCTTCTAGGTATGATGTCGTTATTTTCAGTATTTCGACCTTTACCGGTTATTACTAGTACGAGCCGAAGACCTTTATCATAAGAGTCCAAAACAAAATTTGTTAGTGCTGGCTGAGCTTGAGCCAAATTCAAACCATGCAAATCTAGCTTTGCTTGTGGTCTAAGTTTTCCTTGCTTTAATTTATTGTGAAGTTTTGCGTCCATTCTTAAAGAAGGCGCGAGCTTAGCATCTTTTATGATTTTTGTGTTGAGTCTAACATTCGTTACATTAGTAGTGTTTTTATTCAAATCATGGTTTTTTTGTTTTGTAGTTTTTATAGTGCTGGGATTTTTGTTTATTTTATTTTGCGACCTTAGGGGCTTAGTTGATCTAGAGAATTCGTTCCATAACTCTTTTTCTTCATCTTTTAAAATACGCTGTTTCATATCTTTCCCACCCAAGATTTGGGTAAAATAGCTAGATGTACTTAGCAGGCGCTACTCACCAGTTGCCACCAGTAACCAATTTGGATTTGAAGATTTTATATCCTTAGAGAACGTCCAGGTATCTTTTTGCCTTTTTATTTGTTTAGGGTCGCCTTCAACTATCTCTCCTGAGGAATTTTTTACAACAGATGTCATTTCTCCAACAAAAGAAACTGAGATCTCCGCAGTTTTGGTATTTGAGCTATAAGTTGCTTCCACCAACTTCATTTCTCTTATACCGATAAACTCTGCTTCTATTGTTAGACCTTGTGATACCCGTTGATCAACAACCGCATCAAAAGCTTCGGCAACCTCTTCACTCAATAGCTCTCTAATTTCATCAATTTCATTTTTTTCAAAAGACATAAGGATCCACTCATAAGCAGATCGAGCTCCTGACAAAAATTCATTTACTGTAAAGTTTTCATCTTCAGACTTTATTAACTTTAAGGCTTCTGCAGATTTAGAGTTTTTATCTACATTATCCGTAATGTCTTTGTCTTCTCCACCATCTATTACTTTGAAATCGCGCTTAGGCGCGTCATTTTTAGGCTGCATTCGTGGTTTTTCAAAACCTTCACGTGTTCCAAGGACACTTCTCAGCCTTAAAAATAAAAACACGGCAATACCAGCCAGAATAATCAGTTCAATAAGCGCAGGGTTCATTTTAGCCTCTGTCAAAGAATATGTGGAATTCCTCTATCTCATTATCTATGTAGGTGCAAAGACCCAACAAGTCCACCACACGATTAATTGGAGCAAAAAATATGTGGTTGTTATTGTTATTTATTGTTGTTCCTGTTTTGGAAATTTGGCTTTTCATAATAATTGGAGGGGCAATCGGCACTTATATTACTCTTTCAATCATATTGCTCACAGCTATTTTGGGTACCTTTTTGGTTAAAGCACAAGGTATTTACGTATTAAAAGAAATCCAAGGTAAACTTAATGAACTAAAAAACCCAACCGAACCTATAGTACATGGTGCAATGATCTTGTTTGCAGGTGCTTTACTTTTAACACCTGGTTTTTTTACAGATTCCGTGGGATTTCTGTTATTAATACCGGGTGTAAGAAGCGTCACATTTTCATGGTTAAAAAATAATTTAAAATTTATAAGCGTGTCTAGCGAAAGCAAACCTCACAGCAGCACACAGAGTTACACAGACATCGAAATAACAGACTACAAAGAAGTCAGACCAGAAGAAAAGTCGCCATGGACCAATAATGGTGATTGAATTAATAGATAAAACAAAAAACCATGTGGAGTTTTAAATGGCAGAAGAAAAACAACCGGTACAACCCAACACCAAAGTTTTGGCGCAATTTATAAGGGATCTGTCATTCGAAAATATTTTGGCTCAGAGGGGATTGGATAGTAATTCTGCTCCAGATGTAAAAGTAAGGGTTAACCTTGATGCAAAGAAGAGAAAAACAGAAAGCCAATACGAGGTTTTAATTAAGTTATCAGTCGACTCGTCTGCCAAATCTGAAAAAGCAAATGACGGTGACGACGCCAAACTTTTTATATTGGAGATAGAATACGGTGGAATATTTGAAATAACGGGTGTTCCAGAAGACCAGATCCACCCGTACTTGATGATCGAATGCCCTAGAATATTATTTCCTTATTTAAGACGAATTGTTGGTGATGTAACACGTGATGGAGGTTTTCCTCCTTTAAACCTTGAGCAGATAAATTTTCTAGCACTATATCAAAACGAAATTGCTAGGCGCCAAGCAGAAGCTGAAAAGGCGACAAAAAACTAATTTTTTGTTTCTAATTTATTCCAAACAGCATTTTCTCCAAGTTGTTGTACAAAAGCTGCATGCGCGTCTTTTTCTTCTTCAGTTAGACGAACCTTTAGTGGTTTAGACCTTTTCAAGCTTTGCTTTTTTTGATCTATTTTCTTATCCTCTATATTATTAATATCGGAAAGACCAAAATCAGGTTGACGACCACCTATTAGTTCGAGGTAGACCTCTGCTAGAATTTCTGAATCCAATAAAGCACCGTGAAGCGTCCTTGATGAGTTATCGATATTAAATCGCCGACATAATGCATCTAAAGAGGCCGGTGAGCCTGGAAAATTTTTCCTAGCTATCGCCAAGGTATCTATTGCCATACTATTTGGCAGTTCTGCTTTTCTCACCAACGCTAGCTCAGAATTAATGAACTTCATGTCAAAAGAAGCGTTGTGTATAACTAGTTTTGAACCTTCAATGAATTCCAAAAATTCATCGACAATTTGAGAGAACACGGGTTTATCTTTTAAGAAATCTTCCGTCAAACCATGAACGGCCTGTGCTTCGTCCGGCATATTTCGTTCTGGGTTCAAATATTTATGAAAAGTCTTACCTGTAGGCAGATGGTTCCAAAGCTCTACAGCCCCTATTTCCACTATTCTGTCACCTGCCCCTGGATCTAAGCCTGTAGTCTCTGTGTCTAAAACTATTTCACGCATTAAAATCACTTTCTATTTTTTTTATAATATTCAAAACTTGTTTTTCGGTGTCTCGCTTATTGAAAGTCTCTATTACAAAATCAGCTAATTTACTTTTTTCCTCTATAGGCATTTGCTGATCAAGGATCTTTTTTATCTCTATATATTCCATTGTTTTTCGTGATTTTATTCTGTCCATCTGAATAGTCTTAGACACGTATACACATGCAACTTTATCCATTAACTTATTCGCTCCTGTTTCAAACAGTAACGGTATATCAAAAACATTTATTTTAAATTTTGTCGTATCGATAAAATGTTTTCTATCTTCTGAAACTAAAGGGTGAACTATGCTTTCCAGAGTTTTTATCTGAGTAAAGTCTTTTTTTAATATTTTTTTTAGCTCTTCTCTGCTTACCGAACCTCCTTTTACTGCGCCCGGGAAATATTTTTGAATTGGTTTCACTGCGGCGCCACCTTTGCTGTATAATCTGTGTACCGCTTTGTCTGCGTCCCAAACTCCACAATTATGCTTTTGAAATAATAAAGCTGTGCTTGTTTTTCCCATTCCCATGGATCCTGTAAGCCCAAGCTTGAATATCATTGTAATAATAACTCTCTTAGATCTTCTGTGATTAGTGGAGTTTTACCAAACCATGCCTCAAAACCTGGCACACCTTGATGAATTAACATACCTAAACCGTCAACGAATCTTATTTTTCTATTCTTGGCGATTTTTAATAGGTTTGTTTCTAAAGGTGTATAAACAAGATCTGAAATAAGCGCTTTTTCAGATATGGCTTCTGGATTTATGTTAATCGCTGTTTCATCATTCATGCCTAAAGACGTTGTATTTATAATATTATTACATGTAGCAACTATTTCGTTCAGTGAACTCCACTTTTCAACCCTTACTCTTTTATCATATTTATCTCTTAATTCTTGTGCTCTTTCTATAGTTCTATTCAACACAATAACGTCGCTTGACCCTTGCTCCAATAAAGCTGCAACAACAGCTCTACTAGCTCCTCCTGCTCCTAAAACTAATGATGAGCCTCTTCCTGGAATCCAATCAGTGTATTTACTTTTAATATTATTTATAAATCCATAACCGTCCGTATTGTCCGCATAGATACTTCCCGCTTCTGTAAAAGTAAGTGTGTTTGCTGCGCCAATGTCTTGTGCTCTTTTAGAAGATTGGTGCGCAATATCTAAAGCCTTCACTTTATGTGGAATAGTAACATTAGCTCCAGAAAAACCCATATCTTTTAAAGAATATATAGTTTCTTCTAGCTTATTATCTTCTACTTTTATTGGTATATAATAACCTTCAATCTTGTTTTGTTTTAACCAATAGTTATGCATTCGGGGGGATTTTGAATGTGATATGGGATTTCCTAAAACGGCAGCTAACAGAGGCTTTTTATTACTCATCGATTGAGCCCTTTGTGCTTAGATAATTATTTATTTCTATTAAAGGCATTCCTAAAATAGAAAAAAAATCACCTGTAATTTTTGAAAACAAACGGCTACCTTCCTCTTCAATTTTGTATCCACCTACACTTTCTTTAATGCTTTCCCAATTCCTATTCACATATTTTATAACATAATCCTCTTTATAATAGTTGGAATATAGTTCTGCTTTACCAACAAACCGCCATACAGGTTTACCATTTTCACATATAACAGCGCCTGAATATGCCACATGTTTTTTTCCTGACATTGTCAGTATCTGATCTATCGCTTTTTCTTTACTGGCTGGCTTTTTTAGAATTGAACCTTCTAGTTCTAAAATTTGATCACAGCCAATAACTAAATTAGCGGGGTTCATCGAGGAAACTTTAGTGGCTTTTAGTTCCGCCAACGCATCGGCTATGTCTCTAGCTTTGTATTTTTCCATCAGCAGAGAAGCTTTAACTGACTCTTCATCTACATTTGGCTTTACACACTTAACTGATACATTTGCTTTTTCAAATAATTGTTTTCTTATTGAAGACGAAGAAGCTAATAAAAGATCATTTACCATAAATAAAACCATGTATATTTTAGTGGATAAAAATTGTTTAGTTTTTGCTTAACTGTTTATTACAAATTTAAAAATTAAATTTTTTATCTTTTGATTAACTTAGGAACAATTTACTTATTTCTTATCCTTTGTGGAAATGAATTTTATAAATTTTCCACACACTGTTAGCTTTTGTTTTTTTATATTATTTTTCAATATCTTACTAGGTTTTTAAACTGTGTAATACTATGGATAAATTTTAATCCACAGGTTATACTGACGCTACAACAATAAACTACTTTTTATATAAATCTTTTATTATTATATAGAGGCCGAATGCTTAATTATTTTAGTGATATACTTTCTACTTTGTACCCTTGGGTGAAAGGTTTTCATATAATAGCTGTTATATCCTGGATGGCTGGCTTGTTTTATTTGCCACGCTTATTTGTATATCATGTAGAAAAAGGTTCTGGAAAAGAAGATCTAGATAGTATTTTTCAATTAATGGAACTTAAACTCCTAAGAATTATAATGAACCCTGCTATGATAATAAGTTGGATTTGTGGTATCTTATTATACTTAACACCTGGAATAGTTGATTGGTCTTTATATTGGCCTTGGCTTAAATTATTTGGAATAATAGCAATGACCTGGTTTCATATGTGGTTAGCAAAAAGACGGAAAATTTTTATACAAGGAAATAATCTTCTAACAGGTAAGCAGTACAGATTAATGAATGAAGTTCCCACTGTTTTAATGGTAGTGATTGTATTTTCAGTAGTTGTAAAATTTTAAAGAAGTTGACTCAACTAAGCCATCGGTATACGTAATCGCTGCAACATTGTCCTATGTTGGTTTTCATAAAGTTTTAACAATTAATAACAGGTATCAGTATGTCTTCTACGCGCCTAAATTTATCTGATCTTAAAGTTAAGAGCCCTAAAGATCTTCTTTCTATGGCTGAAGACTTAGAAATAGAAAATGCATCAACTATGCGCAAGGGTGAAATGATGTTTCAAATCTTGCGTGAGAGAGCAGATGAAGGCTGGGAAATTGCTGGAGATGGTGTTCTAGAAGTTTTGCAAGATGGATTTGGCTTTCTGAGATCACCGGAAGCAAATTATCTTCCGGGACCAGATGATATTTATGTCTCTCCTGATATGATTAGAAAATATTCTTTAAGAACTGGGGATACAATAGAGGGATTAATTAAATCACCAGAAGATAATGAAAGATATTTTGCTCTGATAGAAGCGCACCAAATTAATTTTCAAGATCCAGATAAAGCGAAACATAAAATAGCTTTTGATAACTTAACACCGCTCTATCCAGATGAGCGTCTTATAATGGAAATTGAAGACCCAACAGTTAAAGACAAATCTGCAAGAGTTATAGATTTAGTCGCTCCTATTGGTAAGGGCCAACGGTCACTTATAGTAGCGCCGCCTAGGACAGGTAAGACCGTTATTTTACAAAATATAGCTCATAGCATCGAGCAAAATCATCCAGAGTGTTATCTTATTGTTTTACTAATTGATGAAAGACCGGAAGAAGTTACAGATATGCAGAGATCTGTTAAGGGAGAGGTTATCTCGTCTACTTTTGATGAACCGGCAGCCAGGCATGTAGCTGTGTCAGAAATGGTTATTGAAAAAGCAAAGCGGCTCGTTGAACATAAGAGAGATGTTGTTATTCTTTTGGACTCTATTACTCGTTTAGGAAGAGCTTTCAATACAGTAATACCTTCATCTGGAAAAGTCTTAACAGGTGGTGTTGATGCCAATGCTCTTCAAAGGCCAAAAAGATTTTTCGGAGCAGCAAGGAATATAGAAGAAGGCGGATCATTAACTATCATTTCTACAGCGTTAATAGATACGGGCAGCCGAATGGATGAGGTTATTTTTGAGGAATTTAAAGGCACGGGTAATAGCGAGATAGTATTAGATAGAAAAGTTGCGGACAAAAGGGTATTTCCAGCAATTGATATTTTAAAGTCTGGTACAAGAAAAGAAGATCTGCTTATTGATAAAATAGATTTACAAAAAACGTTTGTATTACGACGTATTTTGAATCCAATGGGTACAACTGATGGAATAGAATTTCTTCTATCAAAATTAAAACAAACTAAGACAAATTCCGAATTTTTTGACTCTATGAATACCTAATTTAGGGGTTTTCTATGACTGATACCATTTATGCGCTTTCCACATCACAGGGACGCGCAGGAATCGCGGTTGTAAGAATTTCAGGTCCTGATGCCTTTTTATCACTCAGGTCGATGAGTAAAGATATTCAAATAAAACCAAGAAAAACAATACTTTGTGATTTATTTACAAAAGAAGGGCTTCATCTTGATAGGGCACTAGTAATTTCGTTTAAAGGCCCAAACAGTTTTACAGGAGAGGATGTAGTTGAATTACATATTCATGGAAGCATAGCTGTAATTCAAAAGACCTTAGAAACACTTTCAAAGATCTCTAATTTTCGACAAGCTTTACCCGGTGAGTTTACTCGCAGGGCATTGTTGAACGAAAAACTTAATCTGGCAGAAATAGAAGGCCTTGCTGATCTTATAGAGGCCGAAACAGAAGCTCAAAGAGTTCAGGCTTTGAAGGTTCTTTCAGGTAAACTGGGGGAAAGAGCTCAAGAATGGCGCTCAATGATAATTAAAGCGATGGCTTTAATAGAGGTTACGATAGATTTTGCTGATGAAGAGGTGCCCACAGATGTTTCTAAAGATGTAAAATACATTTTCACCAATATAATCAACGACTTAGAGAAAGAATCGAAAAGTATAAATGTAGCCGAACGAATAAGAACTGGTTTCGAGGTCGCTATAGTAGGGAAACCAAATGTTGGTAAGTCTACACTTTTAAACGCAATGGCGGGAAGAGAGGCGGCTATTACTTCAGAACAGGCTGGAACAACTAGAGATATCATAGAGGTAAGAATGGATTTAGATGGATTACCTGTAACGATGCTTGATACAGCTGGTTTGAGGGAGACTAATAATTTGATAGAGACAAAAGGCATAACCAGGGCGATAGAAAGAGCAAATTCTTCGGATCTGGTGGTGATGTTAACAGAAGATGGTGAAACGCTGCCAGAAATAAAAAACCCAAAAACATTAACGTTTATATCAAAGTGTGATGAAGGAAATCAGGAAAACGGTCTTTCAGCTGTTACAGGTTTTGGTTTAGATAACATGATAGGCTCTATAAAAAATGAATTAGAGAAAACTATTCAAAACCAAGGTCTGGCGACAAGATTTAGGCATAAAGAGGCTATTGATAGATCTATAAGCAAACTGAAAACTGCAAAAAAACTTGTGGATGATGGTCCTACTTCTTACGATCTGGTGGCAGAAGAATTAAGACAAACAGCCTACACCTTAGATGAGTTATTTGGTAGGGTGGATGTAGAAAAAGTCCTTGATGAGATTTTTTCTTCTTTTTGTTTGGGAAAGTAAGGGATGTTTCACGTGAAACAATTTGATGTACTCGTGGTTGGAGGTGGACACGCTGGTAGTGAGGCAGCAGCAGCTTCGTCAAGGATGGGTGCTAGAACTGCGCTCGTCACTCTGAAGGCCTCTGATCTTGGTGTAATGTCTTGTAATCCTGCTATAGGAGGCCTTGGAAAAGGCCATTTGGTTCGTGAAATTGATGCTCTAGATGGGATTATGGCTCGATCAGCAGACGAGGCAGGTATTCAATTTAGGCTATTAAATAGAAAAAAGGGCCCCGCTGTTCAGGGTCCGCGGGTTCAGGCCGACCGTTTGTTATATCAAAGCTCAATAAAAAAAGCCTTAAGCTCGATTGAAAACTTATCCATAATAGAAGGCGAGGTTGTAGACCTTGTTGGCTCTCAAGCTAAAGTTAAAGGCGTGCTTTTAGCTGATGGCTCCGAAATTTTGGCAAAATCTACTATTATAACCACAGGAACGTTTCTTCGAGGAAAGGTCTACATAGGAGAGGTTTCCTACTCGGCTGGTCGTATGGGATCTAACCCTTCATTAAAACTTGCAGAAAAGATAGAGGGTTTTGGCTTAAGGTTGGGCAGACTAAAAACGGGAACCCCTCCAAGACTAAATGGAAAGTCTATAAATTGGGAAGATCTGGAAAGCCAGCCTGGCGATATAGAGCCAACAATGTTTTCTTTTTTGTCCCAAAAACCAACAGCAGAGCAAATCTCATGTGGGATAACGTTTACTAATGAAAAGACACATGAGATTATAGAAAAAAACCTATCAAAATCAGCAATGTATGGAGGGCATATCGATGGCGTAGGTCCTAGATATTGTCCATCTATAGAAGATAAAATAGTTCGATTTAGGGATAAGAGCTCACATCAAGTATTTTTAGAACCGGAAGGTCTTTCAGTAAACACTATATATCCTAATGGAATTTCTACATCCCTTCCTGAGAAAATACAGGAACAATATGTACGCTCTATAAAAGGATTAGAGAATGTTGAGATCTTACAACCAGGCTACGCAATAGAATATGATTATGTTGATCCTCGGTCATTATCGCAAACCTTAAGTGTTAATGGTGTTTCTGGCCTCTATTTGGCAGGTCAAATCAATGGGACAACAGGATATGAAGAAGCAGCAGCCCAAGGGTTGGTTGCCGGTTTGAATGCAGCAGCAGCTTCAGCCGATGCAGACACAATTACTTTCTCAAGATCAGATAGTTATATAGGTGTTATGCTAGACGACCTGATTTCTAAGGGAGTAAGCGAGCCATATAGAATGTTTACTTCTAGAGCAGAGTTCAGGCTTTCGCTACGTGCAGATAATGCGGACCAACGATTGACTCCGAAAGGTATAGAGATAGGCTGTGTCTCTGCAGAGCGGCGGAAAGCTTTTTTAGAAAAAGCAGAGAAAATAGAAGAATGTAATAAAATTCTTTCTGAAAAAGAGTTTAGCCCAAACCAGTTACTATCTCAGGGTATTTCGGTCAGCCAAGATGGAAATAAAAGAAACTTGAAGCAAGTGTTAGCTTTTCCAAATATCACTTTTGATAATATAACAGTATTTGATCCTAGGCTGATACATATAGATAAAGAAATCCAGCAGCAAGCTCATAGAGATGCTCTATATTCCAACTATATTGACAGGCAAAAGAAAGACATTGAGGCTATCAAAAGAGATGAGGCTATAGAGATTCCAAATAACTTTGACTATTTGTCAATGTCTGGTTTATCGAATGAACTTACAAATAAACTAATTTACCAAAAACCAAAAAATATAGCACAAGCTTCTCGTATAGAGGGAATGACACCAGCAGCTCTTTTTTTGATATTATCAAAAGTTAAACAGAGTCAGAACCAAACCAAGGCCGGATGAGTGACGATGTTTTAATAGATGTTTCACGTGAAACAATGGCGCTTCTAAAACAGCTTCGAACACTTGTTGAAAAGTGGAATAAAAGTATAAATTTAATATCGAAAAGCACCGTGCCAGATATGTGGAACCGCCACATTATAGATTCTGCGCAGATCTTTTATGCTAGAAAAAAAAGCTTTAAAAAATGGTTGGACATGGGATCTGGCGCTGGTTTTCCTGGGCTGGTTGTTGCAATTCTTGCTCAAGACAAAAATATCAATGGAGAAATAGTGTTAGTTGAAAGTGACAGAAGAAAATGTGCTTTCCTTAGTACTGTTAAGCGTGAGTTGAACCTTAAAATATCTATTATAAACAATAGGATAGAGGTCTGTAACAGGCAAAATGCAGATGTTGTATCAGCCAGAGCTTTAGCTGATTTAGCAAGTCTTTTGGAGCTATCATTTAATCATGCTAGTGATAATGCTTCGCTTATATTTGCAAAGGGAAAGTCTTGGCAAGAAGAGTTGGTTGCAGCACAGAAAGCTTGGAACTTTAGTTGGGAAGCTGTTACCAGTATAACTGATTCAAAGTCAGTAGTTTTGAAAATAGGAGAGCTTTCGCGTGCCAAGTAGTGGATCCAAAGCTGCAAAAATAATCTCAGTGACGAACCAAAAAGGTGGAGTTGGTAAAACAACTACAACTATCAACTTAGCGGCAGCGCTTTCACAATTAAAAAAGAAAGTTCTTATTATAGATTTGGACCCACAGGGGAACGCATCCACTGGTTTGGGGGTAGAGGTCGAAGACCGAGAACTATCAACATATGAATTTTTGGTTGAAGGAGCTCCTTTAGAAAAAGTTGCGATGGAAACAGAAATCTCTGGTTTAAGTATTGTTCCAGCAACAATAGACCTGAGCTCAGCTGATATAGATCTGATATCAAACGAAAAAAGAAGTCACTTGTTGCATGAAGCATTGCGAAAAAAGCAAGAAAACAAGAAAAAATATGACTTCATACTGATTGATTGCCCACCATCTTTAAATATTTTAACGGTAAATGCGATGGTAGCGTCTCATTCTGTTTTGATACCATTACAGAGTGAGTTTTTTGCACTGGAAGGGCTTTCCCAACTCTTGCTGACTGTAAAAGAGGTGCGTCAGACTGCAAATGAGAACCTTCGAGTTGAAGGGATAGTTTTAACCATGTTTGATGGAAGAAATAATTTATCTAAACAGGTGGAAGCTGATGCTAGGAGCAATCTAAAAGAACTAGTTTTTGAAACGATTATTCCACGAAATGTACGGGTGAGTGAAGCGCCTTCATATTCAATGCCCGTTTTAACTTACGATCCTTCCTCAAAGGGTTCAAAAGCGTATATGGATTTGGCCAAAGAGTTATTAGCTAATAATTCTTGATAGGAGATTTTGATGGTAGAAAGAAAAGGTAAATCACGAGGCCTTGGAAGAGGATTATCGTCTTTAATGGGTGATATTAATAACGATCCCATAAGTAGTAGCGTAAACTCAGAAAATCAGACACTTGAGAAGCTCGTACCGGTTGAAAAAATATATCCAAATCCAAATCAGCCTAGGAAAACGTTTCAAGAAGAAAAACTTATCGAATTGGCTAATTCGATAAAAACAAAAGGGGTAGTACAACCTCTGATTGTAAGAAAAAAGCAAGGAACCAAAGAAAGCTTTGAAATTGTTGCAGGAGAGCGCCGCTGGCGTGCGGCTCAAAGAGCACAAATTCATGAATTACCAGTCATTGTAAGAGAGTTTACTGATACAGAGGTTCTAGAAATAGCCATAATTGAAAATGTACAAAGGGCTGATTTAAATCCTGTAGAAGAGGCTCTTGGATATAAGAATTTAATGGATAATTTTAATCATACCCAAGAAGGTCTTTCTAAAGAAATTGGGAAAAGCAGGAGCCACATAGCGAATTTGCTAAGACTGCTTAATCTTCCAGCAGAGGTACAAGATTTTCTAATTTCAGGAAAATTGACTGCCGGACATGCCCGGGCCTTGGTAACATGTGATAACCCTCTGGCGTTAGCAAAACAGATAATTTCACAAGGCCTTTCAGTTAGAGATGCTGAACTTTTAGCTAAGAAAGAGAGTCTAAAAGAAGCAAAAACCAAGAATAAGACAAACGAAAAACCAGCTGATACAATTATCTTAGAGTCTGATCTGTCTGCAGCATTAAAAATGAAGGTGTCAATCAATCATGAAGAGGGCAAAGAAAAAGGTTTACTTTCAATAACTTATAAGACTCTGGATGAGCTCGATCGCATTTGTGAGAAACTTTTAAAGAGTACTTAAAAATAACCGTTAATTTAAAAGTTCTGTAAGAACAGAGTTTAAAACTTTTCTTCCAGAATTAGTTGTGGCTATGTATCCGTCTTTCTCTTTGATGAGATTTAAGTCCTTCAAAAAATTAAGTTTTGTTTTAGAGAAAGCAGAACCTGATAAGTTTTTGAACCTTTGATAATTAATTCCTTCCTTCAATCTTAAGCCCATCATAACAAATTCGGCAGCCTGCTGTTGATCTGTTAACACAACAGAATTTGACTCTCCTGATCCATCACATTCTACCTTTTTAAGCCAAGCTTCTGGCGACAGGACTGTCTCGGTAGCGTATTTTTTTCCATCAATAGTAAGACGACCATGAGCACCTGGTCCTATTCCAATGTAGTCTCCATAGCGCCAGTAAATGAGATTATGTATGCTTTCGTAGCCTTGGTGAGCATAATTAGATACCTCATAAGATACGAGTCCGCGATCTTCACATAAGCTTAAAGTCAGATCATACATATCTGCAGAAGTATCATCATTAGGTAAGCCTTTTAACAAACCCCGATTGTAACGGTCGCCAAATGCTGTTCCCTGTTCAATAGTTAATTGATATAAAGACATATGGCTTGCCTCTAAGCTCAAGGCTAAGCTTAATTCTTTTTCCCACTGACTAATATTCTGGTTTTGTCTTGCATAAATTAAATCAAAGCTTACGGCTTTGAAGTTTTGTCGAGCTATTTCAAAAGCAGCTAGTGCTTCCTCAACAGTATGAGTTCGGCCTAGGGCTTTTAAGTCTTTTGTATTGAGAGACTGAATTCCCATAGACGTGCGATTAACACCGGCTTCTTTATATGCTTTAAAATTTTTAGCATCGACTGAACCTGGGTTTGCTTCTAATGTAACCTCAAAGTTATTTTTTGTTTTCCAATGTTTTTGGATTTCGTTTAATACATCACCAATAATTGACGGCTCGATGAGGCTTGGTGTGCCGCCCCCAAAGAAAACAGAATTTAATATTCGGTTGGACGTTTTTTCTGAGACTCTCTTTATCTCATTCAAATAAGCCTTAAGCCATTGTTTTTGATTAATATTACTTCTAACATGACTGTTGAAATCGCAGTAAGGACATTTTGCTGTGCAGAAGGGCCAATGGATATAAATCCCAAACCCACCATTTTCCCAGTCCTCAGTCAAAACAAGCTCTGGCTAGTTTTTTAAAGGCAACAGATCGATGGCTTATCCTATTTTTATCTTCGAAACTCATTTCTCCACAGGTAATGCTATATCCCTCAGGTTGAAAAATTGGATCATAACCATGACCGTCCAAACCTCGTGGTGGCCAAACAACCTGACCATCCAGGGTTCCCTCAAACACTTCGTCATGGCCATCTGGCCAAGCTAAAACTAATGTACATCTAAACTGGGCTTTTCTCGGATAGGGTGCGGATTTTTCCTCTAAAGCTCGATATGTTTTTTCCATCGCAACGAAAAAATCTCTACCGGCCGGCGTTTCAGCCCAATCAGCAGTATACACCCCTGGTGATCCGTTTAGAGCGTCAATAGTAATACCACTATCGTCAGCAAGAGCAGGTAGGTTGGTAATTTTTGATGCTGAATGCGCTTTTATGCGCGCATTTCCAATAAAAGTATCCTCTGTTTCCTTGGGTTCTGGTAGATCAAGTGATTTACTACTTAGAATTTTAACAGACTTATTTGCAAACAAAGCACGTACTTCTTCTAATTTTCCCTCATTATGAGTAGCAACCACTAATTTTTCCCCATGAAACTTTCGCATCAATGTCTGGCTGCCCTTTGTATGTCAAAGAGTTCCGAGGTACCCTTTTCCGCCAAATCTATTAGGCTATTTAACTGATCTCTAGAATATGTGGCACTCTCGGCGCTTATTTGGGTTTCTATCAAATTACCGTTTTCAAGCATAATAAAGTTTCCATCCACGCCTGCTTCACTATCTTCAGAGTAATCAAGATCTAAAACAGGTTGTCCTGCATAAATACCACAACTAACAGCTGCAACTGGCGAAACCAAAGGGTCAGTTAGAATTATGTTAGAGTCCATAAGATTATCTATAGCAAGCCGTAGTGCCATCCAGCCTCCTGTTATGGAAGCACAGCGCGTGCCACCATCAGCTTGTATAACATCACAGTCGATAGTTATCTGTCTTTCGCCAAGTGAAAGCCTATCAACGCCAGCCCTCAAAGACCTTCCGATCAGCCTTTGGATTTCTACAGTTCGGCCACCCTGCTTGCCAGAAGCCGCTTCTCTTCGCATTCTTGAGCCAGTTGACCTTGGTAGCATTCCATATTCTGCTGTAACCCACCCCAGTCCAGACCCCTTGATAAATGGAGGTACCCTGTCTTCTACGGTAGCAGTACATATAACATGGGTATTACCCATTTTAATTAAGCAGCTACCTTCAGCATGCATAGTAATATTAGTTTCTATTGAGACGTTTCTTAACTCGTCTAACTTTCGACCAGATGGGCGCATTTTAAATCCTTTCAGCTTTAATTTGGGAATACAGCTCGATTAAGTGAATTTGCAACCCTGTTTGAAGTTTTTCAGTAGGCTAAATGAAATATATAAGCTAAAACACGTCGCGATGATTGAAAAAAAAGAAATCCTTGACGAAATGAATAATCGCTCGCGCGAAGTTTTCCGCCGAGTGGTAGAGGGTTATTTGAGCGATGGAGAGCCTGTTGGCTCTAGAACGCTATCTCGTGATTTTAGCGAAGATATTTCTGCGGCAACAATTAGAAACGTAATGCAAGATTTAGAGTTCTTGGGCCTTTTAGGAAGCCCACATACCAGTGCTGGTAGAATACCCACCCAGTTGGGCTTGCGCATGTTTGTTGACGGTATTTTGGAAGTGTCCGAGGTTGATAAAAATGATCGAAAAAAAATTGATAAGATAGTTTCAGATGAAACCAATCAAGTCGAAAATATATTGGACGACATTTCCACTACATTGTCCGGCGTGACACAAGGCGCCTCGCTGGTTTTGACCCCAAAACGCGAGGCCCCGATCAAGCATGTGGAGTTTTTACCGCTCTCGGCTAATCAAGCTTTAGTTGTTTTGGTTTTTGCAGATGGACATGTTGAAAATAGACTATTCAAGCCTCCACCAGGTCAAACACCCAGCTCTATGAAGGAAGCAGCAAATTTTTTGAATGCAATCATGGAAGGAAATACGCTTAGTGAAGCTAAAAAGCTTATCAAGAATGAAATTGATTATCGCCGCCAAGAGCTTGATACTTTGGCTCGTGACTTAGTACAGAGCGGTTTGGCTCTTTGGGAAGATACAGAAGAGCGTCACGAACGTTTAATTGTAAAAGGAAGATCAAATCTTCTAAGTGAGTCTGCACAACAAGAAGACTTAGATAGGATAAAAAATCTATTTGACGATTTGGAGCGAAAGCGCGATATAGCAGACTTCTTGGAGCTTACTGAAAAGGGTGAAGGGGTAAGAATTTTTATAGGGTCCGAAAATAAACTTTTTTCTCTGACGGGTTCATCTTTAGTTGTTTCTCCCTATATGAATTCTGATCGTAAGATTATTGGTGCTGTAGGAGTAATAGGGCCAACAAGATTAAATTATGGGCGAATAGTTCCTGTTGTGGATTATACAGCCCAACTTGTTGGCAAAATGATCTCTGATCGAAATAAGAGGTGACAAATGGCTGAGCAAAAAAAAGAAGAGTTTTTGGATGAGATAGAAGATTCTGATTTGGATCAGGATGAACTAATAGATATCGATGCAGAAGCAGCTGAGTTAGAAAAGTTAGATGAAGTTACTGCTGAAAGAGATGATTATCGCGATAAATTTATGAGGGCGCTAGCTGATGCAGAAAATGCTCGAAAGAGGGCTGATAAAGATCGAAAAGAAGCAGAAAATTATGGCGGATCAAAGCTAGCACGAGATTTATTGCCAGTTTATGACAATATGAAAAGAGCTGTTGAGTCTATAACCGATGAGCAAAAAGAAATTGCCGGTTCGGTTATTGAGGGTGTCGAATTAACGATGAGAGAATTATTAAATGTTTTTTCAAAACATGGTATAAAACCGATTTCTCCCCAGGTTGGAGACAAATTTGATCCACAGCTACATGAGGCAATGTTTGAGGCTCCTGTTCCGGGAACTAAATCTGGTGATATTATAGAAGTATCATCTGAAGGTTTTGTTTTACATGATCGCTTATTACGGCCTGCTCATGTAGGTGTATCGTCAAATAGCTAAGATTTTTTTTTATCAACCAGCGCTTCTTTAAGCTCATAAAGAAATTCTAAGGCATCTCTTGGAGATGTACTGTCTAAATTTATGCCATTGATTTTTTCCTGAAGCTCATCTTTAATATTTGCTTCTGCTTTACCACCATTTGAAAATAGAGGAAGATCGTTTACTAAACCTTCTAATTTAGTTTGACCTTGGTAATGGTCTGCCTCGAGCTTCTCTAATATTAATTTTGATCTTTTTATTACAGAGTCAGGCAAACCAGCGAGCTTTGCTACCTGAACACCATAAGATCTATCTGCTGCTCCCTTTTTAACTTCGTGTAAAAAAACCACTTCACCTTCCCACTCTTTTACAGAAACGGTAGAGTTTTCTAATCGATCCATATCATTAGATAGATACGTTAGTTCATGATAATGCGTAGCAAACAACGCTCTCGCTTTATTGATATCATGCAGATGTTCCAATGTAGCCCAGGCGATTGACAAGCCATCATAGGTTGCTGTCCCTCTACCAATCTCATCTAGTATTACAAACGAGTTATGGTCTGCCTGATTTAAAATTGATGCTGTTTCCACCATTTCCACCATAAATGTAGACCGCCCTCTCGCTAAATCATCTGATGCACCAACTCGACTAAAAAGCTGTGAGACGATGCCTATTTTGGCTGAAGTGGCAGGAACGAAAGAACCGATTTGAGCTAATAAAACAATTAAAGCATTCTGACGTAGAAAAGTTGATTTTCCGGACATGTTTGGTCCTGTTAGCAAACATATTTTTCCGTCACTTAAATTACACTCATTTGAAATAAATGCTTTACCCTCTTTTTTCAGAGCGTGCTCAACGACTGGATGTCGTCCGCCAATAATTTCAAAGTCAAGAGAAGTATCGATCTTTGGTTTTACCCAAGATTCAATTTTTGCTAGTTCAGAAAAACAAACGGAGATATCTATTTCTGACAAAAATTCTGCTATACTGGTGATGTAACTTGCATATTTCAATATGCTTACACATAAATCCCTAAAGGCTTGCTTTTCTATTTCTAAAGAAGTGTTAGCAGAATTTAGAATTTTGGTTTCAATTTCAGATAACTCAACGGTTGAAAAGCGAACTTGATTTGCGGTTGTTTGTCTATGGATAAAGGTATCAGACAGAGGTTGCGACAACATACGTTGAGCATGTGTTGCTGGTGTTTCAATAAAATACCCCAGTACATTATTATGTTTAATTTTGAGAGACTGAATGCCGGAGTTTTCAATATACTTCATTTGCATTTCTGCTATTATTTTTTTCCCCTCGTTTCTAAGTCTCCGTGCTTCGTCTAATTTGTCATCAAAACCTTCCCTGATAAACCCACCGTCTCTTGCTAAAATTGGTGGTTCGTCTACTAGAGCCTCATCAAGCAATTCTAAAAGTTTTGTTTGTTCGGGAAAGATAGAAGATTTTTCCCTAATAAGTTCGGGTATATCGGGCTTTGCAAGTGTTTTTGATACGATCAAAGATTGACGCAATCCTGTTCGAATAGCCACAAGATCTCTAGGGCCAGCTCTATCCAAAGCTATCCTAGATAAAGACCTGTCTAAATCAGGGACTTTTCGGAGTTCAGATTTAAGGTTAGAAGATAAACTTTCATCTCCTGTCATAAAGTCAACGCAAGCTAATCTTTTTTCAATTTCTTCTAATATAGTAGAGGGGGCAGAAATTCTTTTTTCTAATAACCGAGCTCCACCTGAGGTCAATGTATGATCAATTACCGAAAGCAGTGAGCCATTTTTGTTACCTGAAGAAAGTCCCCTTGTAAGTTCTAAATTCTTTCGAGTTGCTGTATCTATAGACATATAGGTGTTGTTTAGTTCGCGCCGTGGTCTGGATAGCAGCGGACTTTTGCCTTTTTGGGTTACTCGTAAATATTCTATAATAGCTCCCATTGAAGATATTTCTGCTCTAGTAAAGCTTCCCAGACCATCAATGGTTTCAATGTTGAAAGTTTTTTTTATGCGCTCTCTAGCGGAACTACTGTCAAAAGAAGAGCTTCCAAGTTCTGTGACGCTAATTCCTAATTCTTCTGCTAGGTTTCTATGTTCTTCAGCTAATTCACTGGACAAAAGAATTTCGGTTGGAGAAAGCCTTGCTAATTCAGAGCCCAGCTTTCCTGACTGTACGCTAGAGATATAAAATGAACCTGTTGAAATATCTACCCATGATATGGAAGCATCGTTTTGTATAACTGAATAAGCGGCTAAGTAATTACTTTTTCTAGCATCTAATAAATTATCTTCTGTTAAGGTTCCAGGTGTTACGAGCCTAACAACCTCTCTTTTTACCACTGCTTTATAACCTCGTTTTTTTGCCTCTTCTGGGCTCTCCATTTGTTCACAAATGGCAACTCGAAACCCTTTATTTATTAGAGAAAAAATATAGTTTTCTGCAGAATGGTGAGGAACGCCGCACATCGGTATATCTTCGTCGTTATGTTTTCCTCGTTTTGTTAAGGCAATATCTAGGGCGCTTGCGGCTATCTTGGCATCTTCAAAAAAAAGTTCGTAGAAATCCCCCATCCTGTAGAACAGTAAAGCCTCAGAATAGTCTGATTTGATTTCCATATATTGCGACATCATTGGTGTCACGATAGTCTCCCAAAGCCTTAAATTAGCCTAACATTAGTCTGGTTTGGTAAAGCTCAAAAACCCATTCTCTTCAATTCTTAATTTAATTAAAATTAACTTGTGGAGAGTTATCAGTTCAAAAAAGCCTCTTTTCCCCAAAGTTCAATAAGGCGTTCATCTCTTCCACAAGCTTTACGATATCTCTTGTAAGCATTCTTTTGTTGGATGGGCCCAAATCTAGTCAGCAATAGATTTTCTCCCTTATAATAATCTTGGTGATAATCTTCAGCTACAAAAAATTCACTAATTTTTAGTATTGGCGTAACTATCTTTTTACCTAAAGCAGCTTCTGCCTCAATGAGAGCTCTCTCTGCTGTTAAGGTTTGGCTTGGTTTTGCAAAAACAGCTGACTTATAGCTATCTCCACGATCACAAAATTGACCGCCAGCGTCAGTTGGGTCTATAGACCTAAAAAACATATTTAATATGTCCTTTGTTGAAACTATCCCAGGATCAAAGTGAATGATGACAGCCTCATAATGTCCTGTGCCACCTTTTACTACCTGCTTGTAGGTTGGGTTTTTAACAAAACCACCAGTGTAGCCTGAAATGACTTCACTAACACCATTAACTTTTTCAAAGTCTGCTTCTACACACCAAAAACAACCGCCAGCTAAAATTATGGAGTCTTTTGATTGCGCGTTCAGTTTAAGGCTTCCGAATATAGGGCTAGTTTGTGTCGTAAATATTAAAAACAGAACAACGATGATTTTAATTTTAAAATACATAAGGTCTCCTCATCACTATTATCTATAGGCTTAGGGTGAAAAAAGTTTTTGCCAACATACAAATTTGCAAATGTTATTATTAAAAATTTCTTGGCTTAAATAAAATTCCCTACTAGCAATGTCTAAAAGGGGTAAAAATGAAGCTAAGCGTCTCAACACATCAATCAGAAGAAGACATCAGAAATGAGGATATTTTAATTTATTTGAATGGGAAGATAGTTCCTAAAAATGAAGCAGTGGTGAGTGTTTATGACAGTGGGTTTATGTTGGGAGACGGTGTTTGGGAAGGTTTGAGATTATACAACAACAAATGGGCCTTCTGTAATGAGCATATCGACAGGCTTTTTGAGGCAGCATTGGCAATAGACTTAGATATTGAATTGGAAAAATCAGAAGTCATCGAAGCCCTTATGATGACCCAGAAGTCAAACAATATGACAAATGATGCTCACGCTAGACTTATGATAACGAGAGGCCCTAAAAAGAGACCTTTTCAACACCCAGCTCTATCAATAGACGGCCCTACATTTGTAATTATCATGGAGCATTCCGTTCCAAAAATACCAAGACCTATTTCTTTGGCAACTGTACCTCATTTAAGAGGTCTTCCAATGACTCAAGACCCAAAGCTAAACAGCCATTCCAAACTCAACTGCATTTTAGCTTGCATAGCTGCTGAGAAGGCAGGGGCTGACGAGGCCTTAATGCTGGATATTAATGGTTTCGTGAATACGACGAATGCTTGTAATTTTTTCGTAGTTAAAAAGGATGAGGTTTGGACGAGCACTGGCGACTATTGCATGAACGGGATTACGCGCCAAAAAGTGATAGATATTTGTCGAGCAGAAAGTATACCCGTCTACGAGAAGAACTTTTCTTTAGTCGAGGCATATAGTGCTGATGAAGCGTTTCTTACGGGCACCTTTGGGGCACAAACCCCCGTGGGATGTATAGATGGAAGAACGATAGGCACGGGTGAGTTGGGCCCAACCACAGAACATATCCGCGAGCTTTATAAGTTATTGATTGAAAAAGAGTGTAGGTAATGAACTTAGCGGTTTGGTCTGGGCCGAGAAATATTTCAACAGCGTTAATGTATTCATTTGGGAATCGTGACGATTTTGAGATAATTGATGAGCCCTTTTATGCTAACTATCTGATTGAAACAGGTTTAGATCATCCAATGCGAAAGGAGATTATTCTTTCGCAGCCAGAAAATGTCACCACTGTCATAAATAATTTGACAAAGGACAGATCAAACATGGGAAAAAATCTATATCAAAAGCATATGACGCACCATATGGTTAATTCAGTACCCAGGGATTGGTTTAACCAGGTAAAACACGTATTTTTACTCAGACATCCAGTACGAGTAATTTCAAGCTTCTCAAAAAAATACAAAAATGTAAGTGCGGATGATATTGGTTTCAAAAAACAGGTAGAACTGTTTTCAGAAATTTTAAAACGTGGGTTGGATCCTATTGTTGTCAATTCTGAAGATATAAGAAAAGAACCTGAAGAGACGCTTACAAAACTATGTGAAAGGCTTAACTTAAGATTTCAAAAGTCTATGCTATCCTGGCAGATGGGTGGAAATAAGCAAGATGGTGTTTGGGCTTCGCATTGGTATGAGTCAGCACACAAATCAACTGGGTTTTCTGGTCCAGAAGATATACTTCCCAATTTGGAAGGAGATAACGCAATGCTAGCTGAAGCCTCTCTTCCACTTTACCGTTCTTTATTGAAATTTGCCATCTGACAAAAATGAAGTCTGTTTTTCCAATATCAGAACTGCCCTTAATTAAAGTAACTGGGAGAGACTACAGTTATCAAGTAAGAAGAATATTCTGTGTTGGCAGAAATTATGTTGAGCACGCGCTTGAGCTTGGAAATGCGGTAGAAAGAAAGCAGCCATTCTATTTTACTAAATCACCATTTTCTTTATTAGATGCAGATAAAGAATTTAATTATCCACCTATGACAAAAGATTTACATCATGAAATAGAATTGGTTGTTGCTATTGCAAAACCCCTTCAAAAAGCAACTAGGGAAGACATAGAAGGTTCTATATTTGGTTATGCATGTGGATTAGATATGACCCGTCGCGATTTGCAAAATGTTGCAAAAAAACAAGGCAAGCCATGGGATGTTTCGAAAGATTTTGATGGCTCTGCTATAATAGGAGAAATTACAGAGGCCAAAGAAGTATCTAACGTTAAAAATTCAAAACTAAAGTTATTCTTGAATGACAGGCTTCAGCAGATGGGAAAAATCTCAGATATGATTCACTCAGTCGATGAAATTCTTTTAGATTTGTCCAGATATACTCACTTAGGTCCAGGGGATTTGATAATGACCGGAACGCCAGCAGGTGTTAGCGCCGTGAAAAAAGGTGATATATTGATTGCACAAATAGACGGACTAACAGATTTAAAGGTTAAAATATCGGAGAGTTAATTTAACTCGATAGTCCGAGCAAACTTCTGGCCTCTTTTGAAGTTGCAACAGGTCTGCTATACTTTTCACATAAATCAACAGCCCGTTTAACGAGCGCTGCATTAGACGGTGCTAGAGTATTTTTATCAAGTCTAACATTGTCCTCCATTCCAACCCTCGTATGTCCACCAGCCTTAATAGACCATTCGTTTACCAGGATCTGGTTTGCCCCTATTCCCGCTCCACACCATTCAGATTTTGGTGCGCGATCTTTCATTAACTGTACATAAAAATCGAAAACATTTTTGTCTGCTGGCATAGCATTTTTTACGCCCATAACGAACTGAATATATAGATCGCCAAAAAATAACCCGTTAGAGTGCATGGATATAGCGTTTAAAATATGAGAGAGGTCAAAGGCTTCTATTTCTGGCATAACTTTGTGGGTACGCATTTGCTCTGCTAACCATAATATAAGCTCAGGGGAGTTTTCATAAACTCGAGTTGGAAAATTGTTAGACCCTACAGATAATGACGCCATATCTGGCTTCAAATACAGCATCCCCCCTCTTTCCTTTCCAGAACCAGACCTTCCTCCTGTTGAAAATTGAATAATCATGCCTGGGCAATGCTTTAAAATTCCTTCTTTTAATAAAGCAAACTTTTCTGGTTCAGAAGTTGGTGTTCCGTCTTCATTTCTTACATGAGCGTGACAGATAGAAGCCCCCGCTTCATAAGCTTCATGTGTACTTTCTACTTGTTCGGATATTGAAATTGGTACATTCGGGTTGTCCTTCTTTGTTGGAACAGATCCCGTGATCGCAACACAGATGATACATGGTTTGCTCATCAAGCTTTCCCTAAGTTCAATAATGATTTACTTATATTTTTGCTTTACTAAACCATTTTACATAAATTCCAGCAAGGCCCAACGTGGATGACAAATAACAAACGCCTATCAATTTTGACTGTAATCTTAGCAGCAATTTTGTGGGGCTCCACAGGAACAATTCAAGCGCTAATTCCTGATTATAAAGAGCCTTTGGTTATTGGCGCTGTTCGCCTCTATTTAGCAGCATTTTATCTACTGTTAATATCGATAGTTTTTGACAAGGACTTATTTTCTTCCGTTTTTCAATCTCCTGCTTTGATAGTTTGCTCTGGTCTTTTTATGATGTTGTACAATATGTCTTTTTTCGCGGCTGTTTTGATTTCTGGTGTCGGAGTGGGAACTGCAATAACCATAGGGAGCGCCCCTGTTTGGGCACTTTTATTTGAGTTTTTTATTTTAAAATCGAAACATAGATTAAATAAACTTTTTGGCGCCACTTTGGCGGTGATGGGTATCAGTTTCTTAATGCTTTTTGGTGATGACACCAAATGGTCAAGCTTAGGTGTCAGTTTGGCTCTAGTTGCTGGTTTGTCTTACGCTCTTTATTCTCTGTGTACATCTAGAATAGTTAAGAAAATTTCTCATCATAACACAGCAGCGTGGACATTTTTAATAGCTGCATTTTTTTCTACGCCTGTTTTTATTTTTTACCCGTCCTCTTGGATTATTTCGAATGAAGCTATTTACCATTTAATTTTTTTAGGAATATTTGCCACTGGCCTTGCATATTCCTTTTTTACATTTGGGCTTAAATATTTGAATTCCTCTACAGCTGTGACCTTATCACTAGCAGAACCAGTGACTGCCGTATTTTTAGCAATAATAATTTTGGGAGAGTTTTTTTCTATCGCTCAACATTTAGCAATTCTTGTTATAATGATAGGATTATTTTTTACATCCAGAAGTGAGGCTGATTAACCTATATGACCTCTGTTTTCACCTATTTGCCCTCTATGTAAAAGATAATGGTCAAGAAGAACACAAGCCATCATTGCTTCGCCAACTGGAACAGCTCGGATGCCCACACACGGATCATGACGCCCCTTCGTTATAATCTCAGTTTCTTCTCCATTTTGGGTTATTGTTTTTTTTGGTGAAAGGATTGAAGAGGTTGGTTTAACCGCAAATCTCACAACAATGTCTTGCCCGGTAGATATGCCACCAAGTATGCCGCCAGAATGATTTGACGAATATCTTGGTTTGTTATTTCCATCCATGAAAATTTCATCTGCATTCTGTGAACCTAATAGAGATGCGGCGTTCATTCCCTCTCCAATCTCCACACCTTTTACCGCATTTATTGACATCATTGCGGCCGCTAAGTCTGTATCAATTTTTCCATATATAGGAGCCCCTAAACCTGGCGGGGCATTTTTGGCAATAATTTCAATTATTGCTCCCACAGAGTCACGAGATTTTCTGATATTTTCTAGATAGCCTTTCCACTTTTCAGCTGCTTTCACATCAGGACACCAAAAAGGATTATTGTTAATTTGATTTAAATCGATTTGGGATCTGTCAATTTTCTGATCACCCATCTGTGTCATATAACCATATATTTCTATATTGGGAGCAAAATGATTTAATGCAAGCCGAGCTATTCCGCCTGCTGCAACTCGAGCAGCGGTTTCTCTAGCAGAAGATCTACCGCCTCCACGGTAATCGCGAATACCATACTTCTGCCAGTAGGTTATGTCTGCGTGACCAGGTCGAAAAGTTTGGGCTATTTCACTATAATCTTTTGATCTTTGATCTGTATTTTTTATTAGCAGTTGAATGGGTGTTCCTGTTGAGACCCCCTCAAAAACGCCAGATAATATTTCAACGCTATCCGGTTCATTTCTTTGGGTTGTATATTTATTTTGACCTGGTTTTCTTTTATCTAGCCAGCTTTGTAATTGGCTTTGATTGATTTCAATTCCTGGCGGACATCCATCTATAGTAGCACCAAGGCTTGGACCATGACTTTCGCCCCAAGTTGTCACTTTATAAATATGTCCAAAAGAATTTAGGCTCATCTTTGTCCACTCTCTAGTATAACCATCCTGATACTGCCTCTTCTCGCGCTGGGCAAGTGTTACGCAAAAGTAAATTTTATTCTGTTAACATAAATTTAAAAAACCTTAATTTTTATTGACCAAACCAAAATTTGTGATAATCGGTAAGCTACCTCGGGGAGCCTTACACTGGCTGAGATGCGCAAGCGAACCCGTAGAACCTGAACCGGATAACGCCGGCGGAGGGAAGGATAAACTTATATAAGTTTGAACTTACTCTCCCCGAAAAAGTGAGGAGATTGAATTGAGATTTTTGATATTTTTGACGGGTATTATTTTGGCAACATCAGCCTCAGCTAATAAACCAGTACTTACAGTTTATGCGCCTGATTATTTTGTATCAGAGTGGGGTCCAGGCCCATCTATAGAAGAAGCATTTGAGAAAACTTGTGAATGTGATCTTAAGTTTTCAGCAGGGGATCTAGTGCCTCGTTTAATTTTGGAGGGGTCAAGTACAGAAGCTGATATTGTAATAGGTTTGAATACAGATGTAACAAAAAAGGCCCGGGAAACAGGATTGTTTGCACCCCACCAACAAAATAATGGGTCGCTATTTTTACCGATTAAATGGAATGATGACACATTCTTACCTTTCAACTGGTCTTTTGTTTCTTTTGTATATGATGAAGCAAAGATTTCTCAGCCACCAACAAGCTTTGATGATTTGGCAAATATGAAAAATGCTAAAATAGTTATACAAGATCCGCGAAGCTCAATATCAGGCTTGGCATTAGTTTTGTGGGTAAAGGAAATCTACGGTGACAAAGCAAAAGAATATTGGTCAAAACTGGCTCCGAATATTGTAACAGTGACAAAGGGTTGGTCTGAAGCTTATGGGCTTTTTACTTCTGGTGAAGCTGAAATAGTATTATCGTTTAATACGTCGCCCGCTTATCATATTTCTGTGGAAAACGATCAAACAAAAAAAGCAGCCATTTTTGAAGAGGGCCACTATGCTTATTTTGAATTAGTTGGAAAATTGCGACAGTCCAACCAACCGGAGTTAGCTGATAAATTTATGCAATTCGTTTTATCTAATGAGTTCCAGTCGCTAATTCCATTTACAAATTGGTCTTATCCCGCGGCTCAAGATAGATCAGAGTGGCCTGAAGTATTTTCAAAACTCCCTTTTCCAGAAAAAGCATATTTTTTAAGTGAGGATAAAGCCAATGAGATGCGCAAAAAGGCTATAGAAGAATGGCGCGCAGCACTGTCACAGTAATTAGTTCTGTATTTTTGGTGGGCCTATTATTGGGCCCACTTATTTCTCTCATACACTTTAGCGGTTTGTCGGTGAGCTTAAATAGTTCTGATATAGCTGCCATTAAGTTTACATGTGTCCAGGCTGCCTATTCAGCCACATTATCCACGTTAATAGCGATCCCGGTTGCTAAAGCTCTTAAAAGGCAAAAATTTTTTGGAAAACAATTTGTTGTTCTAATTTTAGGGGCACCTTTTATTTTACCGGTAATAGTAGCTGTTTTGGGATTAATTTTAGTTTTTGGTAATAATGGCGTAGTTAATAATATTTTGAATCTTATTGGTTTTGCCCCTGTTAAAATTTATGGTTTTTGGGGTGTAATTCTGGCGCACATATTTTTCAATCTCCCTTTGGCAATTAGAATTTTGCTTCAGGCTTTGAATAACGTTCCCGGCGAGCATTACAGGCTTATTTCGTCTTTAAAACTATCTTTTGTTCAAAAGTTCTTTGCCTTGGATTGGCCTGTCCTGAAAAAAGTTTGCCCGGGTATTTGGGCGGTTATATTTGCAATTTGTCTTTCCAGTTTCTCTGTAGCGTTGACTTTGGGTGGAGGCCCCAAGGCGACAACAGTCGAATTGGCTATTTATCAGTCATTTTTTTATGATTTGGATTTTTCAAAGGCTGCTCAACTGGCGTTAGTGCAAGTTTTTTTAGTCGTGAGTGTTGTTTTGTGTAGTCAATTTATAAACACACCCAAAACAGTCTTGGGTCTTGATATTAAAATCGCAAATTACAAACCCTCTTTCTTTGAAAAGATTATAGATGCTCTGGTTATAATTGGAATATTGCTATTTATTTTTACCCCATTAATAATGATTTTGTTCTATGGGTTTGCTAACATTTTTTCTTTACCCTTATCTGTATTTAAAGCAGCAAGCCTATCAATACAAATAGCCATACTATCATCTTTTATGTCTGTGTTTTTTGGATTGTGTTTAACCACAAAGATGGGAGAAATCTTTGGTTCTCTTGGTATAGCAATTTCTCCAATAGTAATGGGGGCAGGTACGTTTTTGATGCTTAAAAACTTTGGAAACCCTTATCTATTGGCTGTTCCAGTTACGGTTGTAGTGAACGCATTAGTTTCATTACCTTTTGTAATCCGGATATTAAAACCATCAGCTTTAGAGATAAGAAAAGAGTTTGACAATTTATCTCATTCGATTGGCTTGACTGGTATTTACTGGGTTTGGTGGGTGTATCTACGACGGCTAAAAAGGCCCATAGGTTTTTCTCTTGGTGTAGCTGCTGCGCTGTCTATGGGTGATTTGGGAGTAATAGTATTGTTTGGCTCAGGTGAAATAACAACTTTACCTCTGAAAATCTACCAGCTCATGGGCTCTTATAGAGTTGAGGAAGCTTTAGCTTCGGCCCTATTACTGTCTCTATTAGCATTTGGAAGCTTTGCTTTTTTTGATAAACTGGGGCGTACGCTTTGATTAGGTTTGAAGATGTCATAGTTCAGATAGGTGATTTTCAGTTAACAGTAAATATGACTGTGCCAAAAGGCTTCACAACGGTGATTGGACAATCGGGTGCAGGAAAGTCAACGCTCCTTTCGTTGCTCAGCGGACACCGTGAATTAACGTCTGGAAAAATTTTTGTAGATGGAACTAGGGTAGATTTACTACCTCCATTTCAACGACCATGTTCAACCATATTTCAGGAATTTAATTTGTTTCCACACTTAACGATTTCACAGAACTTAAATTTAGTTTGTGGTAAGAGTTTTTTCGTTTCAGATATTTCCAGAGAAAAAATAAAAAGGGTTTTAGAAAAGGTAGGAATAGTTGAGTTAATTGACCGCTTGCCCTCTGAGATATCTGGTGGGCAACAGAGTCGAGCAGCTCTCGCACGAGTGCTTTTACAAGACAACCCAATCTTGTTGCTTGATGAGCCATTTTCTGCACTTGGTCCTAATCAAAAATCAGAATTGATTGAATTAGTGTATAGTTTATCGAAGGAGCAAGGTATTACCGTTTTGCTTATTACGCATGATCCAAAAGATGCGAAACAGGTTGGGGGCCAGTGCATTGTAGTTAAAGATAAAAAGGCTTTAGGCCCCTTCGAAACCTCTGAAGCACTGAAAAAAAATGGGCTATTAAAGGGCTATTTGTAAAAGTCAAAGAACATACCTACTGAGATCAGTGCTTTTGCTAAGCTCTCCAATATGCTTTTCAACAAAGGCTAAATCAACAGTTACTTTAGATCCTGACTTGTCTGGGGCAGAAAACGAAAGTTCTTCAAAGACTCTTTCAAGCACAGTATATAGCCTACGGGCTCCAATGTTTTCCACTGACTGATTAACTTCAGCTGCAATTTTTGCTAAAGCTTGAATACCATCTTCTGTGAAAGAAACTTCTACTCCCTCTGTTCCCATGAGCGCTGAATACTGCCGAGTTAAAGCATTATCTGTTTCAGTTAAAATGCGCACAAAGTCATTTTCAGTCAAAGCTCTTAACTCAACACGAATAGGAAGACGTCCTTGAAGCTCTGGTAATAAATCAGAAGGCTTTGCCACATGGAAGGCTCCAGATGCGATGAAAAGGATATGATCTGTTTTTATAGGCCCATGTTTCGTACTAACAGTGGTTCCCTCAATAAGAGGGAGAAGGTCTCTTTGCACACCTTCACGACTAACGTCTGCGCCTCTTGCGTCGCTTCGGGCGCACACTTTGTCTATTTCGTCTAGGAATACTATACCATTGTCTTGAACAGCTTCTAGGGCGGTACGAGTAACAACCTCGTCATCTAATATTTTGTCAGCTTCTTCGCTTAATAAAATATCATGGCTTTCTGCAACCGTCATTCTTCGTCGGGTTTTGCGGCCACCCATAGCTTTTCCAAAAATATCTCCTATGTTCATCATACCCATCTGAGATCCTGGTTGTCCTGGGATATCAAACATAGACATTGGGTTAGAAGTATCGGTGACGTCTAATTCTATTTCGGTTTCATCTAGCTCACCGCTTATAAGCTTTTTACGAAACATCTCACGCGTTGAATCTCTGGCGTCCGTGCCGGCTATTGCATCTAACACTCGGTCTTCGGCAGCTTTTTGAGCCTTGGCCTTGACGTCTTCCCTCATATATTCCCTTGTGTCATTAATGGCAGCATCCACTAGGTCGCGAACAATTTGTTCAACATCTCGGCCAACATATCCAACTTCCGTGAATTTTGTTGCTTCCACTTTTATAAACGGCGCTCGGGCTAATTTTGCTAAACGCCTACTTATTTCTGTTTTTCCAACACCAGTTGGCCCAATCATGAGAATGTTTTTGGGATAAACTTCATCTCGCAAATCGTCAGTTAGTTGCTTTCTTCTCCAACGCGATCTTAAGGCTACAGCTACAGCGCGCTTTGCATCTTTTTGACCTATTATAAAACGGTCTAATTCAGAAACGATTTCACGTGGTGTAAGGTCTGTCATTTATTCCTCTAGCTTGGTTTTTAATTGCTACTCAAACCGTTTGATATTTTCGCAATCAACTATCTTTAAAGAGTTTCGATAGTTAAATTTCCATTTGTATATACGCAAATGTCAGCCGCTATTGCCATTGCTTCACGAGCAATACTTTCTGCTGATTTTTTGCTGTTCATCATTCCTCGAGCAGCTGCTAGAGCGTAGTTCCCGCCCGATCCAATTGCAGCTACATCATGTTCAGGCTCTAAGACGTCGCCTGCACCGGTAATTACTAATAGGCTATCGCCATCTGTAACTATCAGCATGGCTTCCAATTTTTGCAAATATTTGTCTGTTCTCCAGTCCTTTGCAAGCTCAACAGATGCTCTTGCAAGCTGGCCAGGCATTGCTTCTAATTTAGCTTCCAAGCGCTCTAATAGGGTAAAAGCGTCGGCAGTTGACCCGGCAAAGCCACATATGACGTCGAACCCACCTGGAGATAGCTTGCGAACTTTCTTGGCGCTTCCTTTTATAACCGTTTGGCCTAAGCTTACTTGTCCATCGCCAGCAACAACAACTTTGCCATCTTTTTTTACGCCAATAATTGTGGTTCCATGCCAGTTTGGAAAATTAGTTGATGACATAGGTTTTACCTAAAAATAAATCAATTTTTTAAATGCTGTCGTCTATCCAGCTTTGCAAGGCTGCTTTAGGAGCCGCTCCAGCTCTGTTAGACACAACCTCACCATCTTTAAAGATGAATAAAGCAGGAATCCCTCTTACACCCATAGATGCAGCGGCATTGGGATTTGTGTCTACATCAACTTTTGCAATTTTGACTTTACCTTCGTATTCGGCGGAAAGCTCTTCTAAAGCAGGTCCGATTTGCTTGCATGGACCACACCATTCAGCCCAAAAATCTACTACAACCGGTATTGTTGAGTTGCGGACTTCTGCTTCAAATGTTTCGTCGGTTACTGCTACTGTACCCATTAATTTACTCCTGATAAAAGTTATGTTCAACGTAGGAAGTGCAAAGCAAAACGTCAAGATCAGGAACTATTTAGATTACTAAATTCTAAAAGGTCACTTTTCAGAAAATCAAGTTTTTTGCTGGCAGTCCATAATATAAAGCAGCTAATTTCTTTATCAGGAAATATCTGCATAACTGCCTGCTTGTATGCAGACATCTGCTTTAATATGCCAGTTGGAATCTGGTTTACATTTTCTGGGACAGTTGAGTTAGTTTTAAAGTCTATAATTTGCACCTTATTTTCCTCAATTATCAGTCGATCAATAATGCCATAAATTTTTTGATTTTCTAATTTTGGTAGACTTGCCGAGAAGGGCACCTCACTGAGAACATTTTTTTTGAAAATATAAGAAAATTTTGAGTCATTTAAAACTGACAAGGCTTCCATTATGGCACCCTGGAAATCTGGAGAACCATCAAAAAGTTTGCTGGATTTAAGTACTTTTACTGATAGATCGCGCCAATCTTCAGACGGAAACCTTGGAAGTACCTCCAGCAGTTTATGTACACGAGAACCATGAAGTGCTGCCTCTTCCTCATTTAAGCCTTTTCCTTTTGATAATGTCTTGGATCCACCTAAATCAGATGGAACCAGGTATTTTGGCAATTTATTATGTTCAAAATTTTTGTTTTTAATCCAATCAGGAATTTCATTTTTAGAAACTTTGAACTGACTATCAATTGTTTCTTTTTTGGCTAACCAGTTTCCTTCTTCCAGTCTTAGCCCCTCACCTGTAGGAAACTTATAAATTTTAGCGTTAGAATTTTGTAAACTATTTTTTATTTTTTCATGCCAGCAATTCTCGTCGAGCTCTCCTGCAGCCATTGCTATAAACCAAGTTTCGGCTCTTGTTATTGCAACATAAAGCAGCCTTTCCCGTTCAGCTTCTAAAGCTCGACTCTTTTGTAGTTTGATTTCAGCTTCTAAATGATGTGCTTCGCTTTTTTTATTATTCCAGACAGCTATGTTTTCCCCAGCTAAAATCCTATCACGAACTTCAACTTTCCTTTTTTGTGTTTCTGGCAAAATAACAATTGGTGACTCGAGACCTTTAGCGCCATGTATTGTCATGACACGAATCTGATTTTTTTGACTGCTTAATTGCCTTTTGACTTCAAAATTAGAGGCTGAAATCCATGACAAAAAACCTGTTAGACTCGGTGTTTCTTGTTTTTCATAATCAATTGAAATAGATAGAAAAGCATCAATAGCATCTTCAGCTTCTGGTCCTAAGCGTGAAATTAAATTGGTGCGCCCTTCATATTGGTTGAGCATTTTTTCAAGAAGTTCATATGGCCTAAGATAGTCGGTGCTCGATATTAAATTATTTAGCACTGAATACTCATAGCTAAATATACCTGACTTTCTTTTTAACTCTCCCCATAAAGACCTCTCTTTTCGATTGCATGCCAAATCAAAAAGCTGTTGTTCACTCCAACTAAAGAGAGGTGACTTTAATACTGTTGCTAGTGACAAATCATCCTGTGGCGTAGATAGAAAAGATAGAAAAGCTATTAGATCATTTACGGCAATTTCTTCCATAAGATTTAATCGATCTGCCCCCGCAACATCTAAACCTTTTTTCTTGCAGGCTTTAATAACCTCATGGAATAAAACAGAACGGCGCTGGACTAGTATTAAAAAATCCCCAGGCTTAATTCGACGCATAACATATTCATTGCCGGTTCTTTCTGGAATTAAGCTTTCGGAAGATATTAAGGTGCTTATTTGGTCCGCAATTAAGTTAGCCAACCTTATTCTCTCGTCTTCTTTCCCTGGCATATCTACAGGGTTTTGCCATTCTATATCTTTTGGTTGCTCCGCCTTACCTATTGCTGGCCAGAGATCAACCCGCCCAGGTAATTTAGAGTAAAATGAAAGATGCTTGTCAGACCTTTTAGGTTCACCTGGTTGCTTTAGAATATTATCAACAAACTTTAAAATTGTCGGAGACGATCTGAAGGAATATTGCAAGCTTAATTCTTTTAGTGGTGTGGCGGCATCTTCAAACAGTTTTTGAAATTCTTTTTGTATTCGTATGAGCTCAGAGGTATCTGCGCCTTGAAAAGAGTAAATGGATTGTTTTTTGTCCCCCACTGCAAAAAGAGTGCGCTTTACATTACCGCGAGACCCCTCTCCTGCATAAAACTCTTGCGATAATTGTTTAACAATTTGCCACTGTGTGGGGCTTGTATCTTGAGCTTCATCAATGAGAATGTGATCAATACCACCATCTAACCTATACAAAACCCAAGCAGCTATTGAGGGGTCTATCAATAGGTTTCTAGCTTTTAATATAAGATCATCAAAATCTAGCCAGCCACGAAGCAATTTTTCGTTTGAATAATGAAAAAGAAAAACTTTTGAAAAGTCATAGAGAGCACAAATTTTATCTGATGTCTCAAACGAGATTCTAATTTGCCGAAAAAGTTCTGTTTTTTCTGCTAACTCATTAAGCAATACTGTTTGTGAACTAGAAAGTTTGGTACGAACAGATTTAGAGGCAAAATCATCAATTTTTGCACTATAATCTGGTTTTTTAGTGCTACTTTTATACAAAAAAACATTTTCTAGAATTTTTATAAAATTTAAATCGAGCCCCTCAATACTCGAAAGTTTTTTTGCAGTAGTCTGATCTCGGGCTCCACTGCTTTTCATCATTTCTTTTAAGGTTTCAACAATCTTTAAGTCATCACTAGTGAAATGAGTTTTTAAATATTGCTCGAGACTCTTGTTATCAGTTAATCCAAACTCCGAATAGATTTCAGAACGATTTTTATAGTGAGATAAAATAGTACGATTTTTTAAGATATCGTTAAGCAGATCACCTAAATTAACATCGCTTGAGAATTTTGAAATTTTATTCAAAATTACTGAGTCAAACTTATCAGCTGCAATCTTTTCCAAGATTTCCATACAAAGGTTTTGTGTGGTTGGTTCATCTATTTCTGTAAAATTGGGAGAAACGCCAGCCTCAAGAGGAAAACGCCTTAGCAAAGATGAGCAAAAAGAGTGAATTGTTTGTATCTTTAAGCTTCCAGGCACCTCAATGGCACGGGCAAATAAAGTTCTAGCTTGTTTAAATTTTTGTTTGTTTAAACCTTTTTCCAAACCTATTTCGGCCAAGCTTTTTTTGAGTGCTTTATCGTCTTGCATGGACCACTTACCCAAACGTTTGAATAATCGGTTCTGCATTTCTGATGCTGCTGCCTTTGTATAAGTTAGGCATAAAATATTTTCCGGGGATGTGCCTTCTAAAAGCAATCGGGCAACTCTATCTGTTAAAACACGCGTTTTACCTGAGCCTGCATTAGCGGAAAGCCACGTTGACGCGTTTGGATTTGATGCGAGAATTTGAGCATGGGTTGCCATGTTACGGTTTTTCATGTGGCCTCATCCTCTATAGACCACTCGCCAAAACGAGAGATGCCATCATATTCAGAATGGTCTTCAGAACGATACATGGCTCGTCTAGCGGTAAAACCTTGGTTTGGACTAAGATATTTTTCAATTAATGAGTAAAATTTGCTCCGATGAGCTTCCAAGGATTCTCGTTCAAAGGGAGCAAAAACGATCTTTTTATCTCCAAGCCCAATGAAGGCCGCATTTGAAACTTTTAAGGGCTTAGTATTTAAAAAGCCGCCTTCTTCGGCAATTAAGGAAAGTAAGAAAAGCTGTTTGTCAAAATGTAGTTGAACGTTTTGATTTGGTACTGATCCTGTTTTATAGTCATAAATTATTGCTTCACCATTCTCACCACAATCAATTCGATCAACTTGTGCAGTCAGCTTGAAGTCTAGACCCGGGATTTTGATTTCACCTTTCTGCTCTAAAGTGATGGGGAAGCTTAAATTTCTTCTATTTACTTCTTCAGAGACAAACCAATCTGCAATCTTTTCAATTCTTGAAAGCCAGAAGAGCTGCGCTGTAGGTGAATTAACCTTACTTTTTAGTTGCTTTTTTGTTAGATCTAACAACTGGGCTTTTTGGTCTATAACTGAAAATTTTTGGTTCCAATTTTCAACGAACTGCTCCAAAACTTTGTGGATAATGACGCCCCTCAAAAGCGGGTCGGCTGCTTTATCTAGAGGTCTTAGTGGCTTTAATTTTAAAACATGTTTCGCATAGATGGCGTAAGGATCCCGAATAAGTGTTTTTATCTCAGTAACAGAAAGCTTTTTGGGTCGTGTTTCTTTTGGGGGCTTTGGCGATGGCCTTTGCGCAGGTTTTTTTCGAATGATATTTTTGCTTTCGTGAACCCAGTCTAACCACTTTTCGCCCCTATCTCTCATTTGCTTAATTGCCTCAGGGCCTTTATTTTCAGAAAGTCCACCGAGCATATTTAGAAGCCTGTTTAACCATCTTGAGGGTATCGTTTCAGAGTCATTATCTTTGATGCTTCTAGTGATTAAAACATTAGGTCCGCAGACTGACTGCTGATAATCATGTGCGGATAGGCCGATACGTCTTTCAGGAGATAGCAATCCAGCCTCGCCCCTCATCTTTCTGTTTAACCAGGGATCTATGGCAGCTGGACTTGGCCAAGAGTCTTCATTCATACCAGCCAATATTAAAACTTCGGCATGATGCGCTCGGGCCTCAAGTGTGCCCCAAATCATAAGGTTTGGGTGAGTTGGGTTTATTTCTGGTACATGCTCTTCCGCCAATATAGAGTTAAAAACATCAGCGTATCTAGCTATGGACACACAGCTAACGGTTGGAGAAGCTTCTTTTATTTTTTCAATTATATTTAGACAATGTCGACCATTGTTTTGTTTCCATAACCCACCAGACCTATTATCGTCATTTTGATCAGGGCCAGAAGCAATTAGATTGGCAAGCTTGATGTGCTTATCAAGAATTTTTTCAAAGCTATAGGGCTCCGTTAGTTTACATTCATCTAAAATGTGACAAATCCAGTTTGCCCATTTTAATGCATATGGATCTTTGTTTTGTTTTGACCAAACTAAAACGTTTTCAGAGAAAATATTGCTAACATCTTCCTTTCTGATGAAAAGCTCAAAACTCTGAACAAAATTTAAGTGATCAACCCTATAGTTTTCAACACTATGAGCGATTGGATGTTTTAACAAAGAAAAAACTCTGGTGGCGGTTGCTGGCCCTTTCAAAAGGTTGAGCGCTAAACGCAAAAATCTGCCGGGTGGGGTTAATTGTAGCGGTACCCCGGCGCTGTCATCAGGAACAATACCCCAATTGGAAAGATACGCGGAAACCATTCTGGTTAACTTTCTGTTTGGAGATATTAAAACCAAACTTTGATTATCTCTGACCGTAGAAATCATTCGAAAAGTTATTGCTAGAGCTTCATCTCTAATGCTTTCAGCTTCAATTAGACTTATGTCTTTTGTGATATTTGAAATATCACCTAATTGGGGACCTTCATCTAACCAACAATCAGTAACTGGCGCTGGTCGTAAAGATAGGCTTATTAAGCTTTGCAGTGGAGCATTAGAGACTTCTTCTAGGTGCCACTTTTTTAATCTTTCTGATGGATAGCTTAAAGTAAAAAAAGTCTTTAAATTTCTATATTGTGGATGATCCTCAGGTAAACCAATACTTTCTTTTGTTCCCCATAGTTCTCTTGGTAAGGTAAAATCAAAGCCTGGTAAAACAACTCCACCATTAGGCAATTTTATAATCCCTTCAATTAGTTTTCGAGTAGTCGCTCGTGAGCCTGAGGAGCCGGCGACAAGAATTGGGTTTTTTGGACTGTTTTCCGACCAGTAATCAATCAGGGTTTCTACAGTTTCTCTTAACCAAGCTTCTTGATCGGGGTCATTTTTGCGATTTTCAAGATATTCTTTTATAATGTTTAAAAAAAGCTGACTTCTCTTCCAGTGGCCGGAGAGATCCGAAACATTGAGGTTTAAGATTTTCTCAATGGGTACTTCCTCACCTTGCATTTCATCAATTAAATCAGAAAGGCTTTTTGTTATTGCATAGATTGATGATTGAGCAGCTATATCAGGCTGCGCCTCTACAAGTTTTTCAACCAGTGCCATTAGTTCAAATTTATGGATTAACGAATAACTTGGGCTTGGTTTGTAATTACGGGGAATAAGCTGAGATACTTCTGACAAGGTTAGAATTCGCGGATGAAGCATATTACCTAATTCAATTAACTCTTCTGTCAGTCTATGACGCATTCTTGTTGAGTTAACTATTACTTGTAAATTTGCTAATACGTTAGGCTCTGAAAGTGCAAAACGACTCATTATTCCCTTAGCAAGCTCACGTGGAAAATTTGCTCCAGGACTGACGCCAAAAACTCCAGAAATATCAGGAAAAATCATTGCTATAACTTTTTGCTCATCTGAGTTTTATAAATAAAATTAATTCGTCATTGGTCTTTTAATATTTTATCAAGGCGCGGTTTCCATTCACTAGAGGTGGTTGAAAAAATTATTTCACGCCTATCCCCTTCTAGAATGATTATTTCTATTGTAAGTGAGTCTTTTGGTTCAAGATAACCAAGCCGCTCTGGCCATTCTAGAAGGACGATCTCTTCACCAAAAGCATCAATTAAACCTAATTCAATTACATCACTATAATCATTCAATCGATAAAGGTCAGCATGCCAAATAGACCCAATAGTTGTGTCATAGACTTGCACAAGGGTAAATGTTGGGGAGGGCACCTCCTCTTTAATATACATCGCTGATTGTATTAAAGATCGGGCAAAATGACTTTTACCTGCTCCGATTTCCCCTTTCAGTAAGACTACATCGCCCTTCTGCAAATTGGCTTTAAATAATGTAGCGAGCTTTTTAGTTTCGAGTGGCCCGTTTGAGATAACAATTTTTTTCATTAGTTTTCTGTTATGAGTGATGTCTGCTTAAAGATATTTGCAAACAAAACGAATAATAAAAAATTTAAAAAACTTATACAGAAAAATTCTGATTTTCACCAAATAGGTTTGAGGCGGACTCAATTTTCTTTCTTGGCCAATAAATTTCAACAATAGCTCCATTTGGTTCTGTCTGTGATTTTTTTAAGATCTGGTTTTTGTTTCCATTAGCAAAACGTATTTTAGCACCTGTCCTCTCCAGCAATGTTTTAGCGATAAATAAACCTAGCCCCATACCTTCATTCCCGTGCCTATTTTCTTTTGATATTTTTGTTCCAAGGAATGGATCGCCCAGCCTTCCCAAAAGATTTGGTGGATATCCTTGTCCATCATCCAAAATGGTAATTTTTACTGAGTCTTTGGTCCATGAGCTTTCCACCCAAACTTTCGATGTAGCAAAGTCAACTGCATTTTGAATCATATTTCTTAAACCATGAATAATTTCTGGCCGACGTATTATGTGGGGTTCATCTATACCACCTTTGTGGTTATCTGCTATCTTTGTCTCTATCGAAATACCTCGCTGTGAGTGTGGCTCCGCAGCTTCTCTAATTACTTCTGCCAGTAATGCCTGTTGCATATGTAAATCGTCTTTTCCAGCGCTGCCCATGCTGTTCAGGATGTCTCTACATCGATCAGCTTGATCGCGAATTAGCACGACATCATCAACGAGTTCTGGAAACTTTTTGAGCTCGTCTATAAGCTCTGAGCTTGTGAGCTTTATCGTTGCAAGGGGCGTTCCCAGTTCGTGAGCTGCTGCTGCTATAACACCACCTAAATCAGTTAATTTTTGCTCCCTAGATAATGCTGTCTGCGTTGCAAAAAGAGCATCGCTCATGGTGTTTAACTCTGATGTAACTCGCATTGAATAAAACGCTAAAAATATAATACTAGTGCTTATTGCAATCCAGTTTCCAAATAAAAAGATGTCAGCAATAATTAGAGCTTCGCCCAATATATTTTCTAATGGCACATAATACTGTGACAGTAGGGCCACAAGCAAAATGGCAGTTGATCCAATAATAACAGTAGACCGTGTTTTAAGAGCTGTGGCAGAGACAACAACAGGTGCTATCAAGAGAACGGAAAAAGGATTGTTTAGTCCACCAGTTAAAAAAAGCAGAAAGGCCAATTGAAACAAGTCAAATAAAATCATGACTACATTTTCTAGCTCGCTTAATCTTTTGCTTTCCGGGTAAAATAAGCTTGCAATGATATTTGCTAAAGCAGATAAGCCGACAGCAAAAAAACAGAGACTAAGGTTTAAAACCAGACCAAAATATTTGTAAGCGATAATAATTGCTGCAATTTGACCGCTGATTGCTACCCACCTGATAAAAATCATGGTGCGAAGCCTTATCCATTCTCCACGGTTGCTCTCCGGAAAAAGATTTTGGTTGGACTCTTCCATAATAGCCTTACGTTGTTCCATTTAATCACATTAAGGTATACCCATTATGAACAATGTAGCATCTAACTGTCTAAAGGGAATTTAAATGTCTCGATCATTAAGTCTTTCGATCAGCCTTTTGGCGGCATGTTTGCTATTTTTGAGCTTATTTACTTTTTGGTACCTTACATCGGGTCGGGTTAATTTAATAAATGGTACTGATCAATTTGCAGAATGTAGAACGAGCAACGCATTGGGTAGTTCTAACATTGGTGGTGCCTTTGATTTAATTAACCATCTAGGTCAATCTGTTACAGAAAAAGATATCTTCAAAGAGCCAACGATTTTGTATTTTGGTTATACATTTTGTCCAGACATCTGTCCTTTAGACGTTTACCGAAACAGTGAGGCAATTGATTTGCTTGATGCTATGGAAATTTCGGCAACGCCAGTATTTGTGAGCATTGACCCGGAACGAGATACTCCAGAGGTAATTGGGGAGTTTGTGAAATTTCATCATCCTAAAATGATTGGTTTAACGGGAAGCAAGGATCAAATACAAAACGTTTCTAAATCCTACAAAACATATTATAAAGCGCAAAAAACTAATGATGATTTATACTTAGTTGATCATTCAACTTTGACCTACTTGATTCTGCCTGAATATGGCTTTGTCGAATTTTTTAGGCGTGATAAGTCAGCAGAGGAAATTGCTGAAATTACTGCCTGCTTTATTGGCAATAGTTAAATACAGAGTTTGACCCTGACATATCACCGCCCTAAGTAAATGATAGCCGGAAGGAGAGAGTTGGCTTGATAGAAAGAAAAATAGAGGAAATTGGCATAGATAAAACGTTGTTGTTAGTAGATGACGACGAGCCATTTCTGCGTCGATTAACAAAAGCTATGGAAAAAAGAGGATTTAAAGTTGAATCTGCTGGCTCAGTTGCTGCAGGACGAGCAATAGCGACTGCGCGACCACCAGCTTATGCGGTCGTTGATTTGCGCCTAACTGACGGCAATGGTTTAGACGTTGTTGAGGTTTTACACGAAAAGCGGCCGGATTGCCGCGTTGTGGTTTTAACCGGCTACGGAGCTATCGCTACTGCAGTAGCTGCAGTGAAAATTGGTGCAACAGATTACTTATCAAAACCTGCGGATGCATCAGACATAATGAATGCTCTCCTAGCGTCTGGTGATGATCTACCCCCTCCTCCAGAAAACCCGATGAGCGCTGATAGAGTACGATGGGAGCATATTCAAAGGGTTTATGAGCTGTGTGATAGGAACGTAAGCGAAACCGCGCGTCGCCTTAATATGCATCGTAGGACGCTTCAACGCATCCTTGCAAAACGAAGCCCTAAATAAATAGTTCTTTAAATCTTAAAATATAGTCTTCTCGCACCTCTAATGGGGCTCTCAACTTTATAGAAAAATTGTCCACATTGTTTTTGGGAGCAGGCCCAATTAGCTTGTTGGCTTCATCTTCTGAAAATCCAGCAATTTGGGTTGCTTCTATCCAAGCACTTATTTTATCTGCTTTTTTAATCTGTTTTTTAATGTTTTCCGGTAATTTTGTTGGCAGGCCAAAACGAAGGTTAATTGCAGAACTTAATCGATTTTCTAAAGATTGATAATCGCTGCCTATAGCGGATTTTACAGGTGAAATCATATCTCCAATTACGTATTCTGGCGCATCATGCAGTAGTGCTGCTAGGCACCATTTTTTTTCTGGGTTTTTATAAAGCTTAGAATATATTTGTTCTACCAACAGTGAATGTTCTGCAACACTATATGGAAAGTCCCCATGCGTTTGCCCATTCCATCTAGCAACAAAAGACAAACCATGCGCTATATCTTCAATTTCTATATCTAGAGGGGTGGGATCTAAAAGATCAAGCCGGCGCCCCGAAAGCATTCGTTGCCAAGCGCGATATTTCTTCATAAGGATATAGACTTTCTATTTCGTTAAAAGTTTGATTTTCACAAAAATGTTATTATCTAAAATTTGTTACACTATAGCCAATTTTATAACATTGAACCATTTTTTATTTGCTGATACTGAGCGTCAAAACCATGAGGACATAGAATGAGCCAACAATATATTGTAAAAGATATTTCTCTATCCGACTTTGGTCGCAAAGAGTTGAGCATAGCCGAAACCGAAATGCCTGGATTGATGGCTCTTCGTTCGGAATATGGAGACACCAAGCCATTAAAAGGTGCACGTATTGTGGGTTCGCTTCATATGACGATCCAGACTGCTGTCCTTATTGAAACACTTGTAGCTTTAGGTGCCGATGTGCGTTGGGCATCCTGCAATATATTTTCAACTCAGGATCATGCAGCGGCAGCGATTGCGGCAGCAAATATTCCAGTTTTTGCAATTAAGGGTCAATCTCTAGAAGAGCATTGGGATTACTTAGATAAATCTTTTATGTTTCCTGATGGCCCAAATATGATTTTAGACGATGGTGGGGATGCTACTTTGTATGTGCTTCTTGGTGCACGAGCAGAAGCAGGTGAAGACATCATTCCAGTTCCTCAGTCAGAGGAAGAAGAAGTCATAAAAGCGCAAATTAAGAAGCGTATGGAGCAATCACCTGGTTGGTTTACGAAAACACGAGATGCCATAAAGGGCGTGTCTGAAGAAACAACAACGGGCGTTCATCGGCTTTATGAATTAGTTAAGACCGGCCAGCTTCCATTCCCTGCGATTAACGTAAACGATTCTGTGACCAAGTCTAAGTTTGACAATAAGTATGGTTGTAAAGAATCTTTAGTAGATGGTATTCGTCGCGCAACTGATACAATGATGGCAGGTAAAACGGCCGTCGTATGTGGATATGGTGACGTGGGCAAAGGTTCTGCCGCGTCCCTTCGAGGTGCTGGTGCGCGGGTTAAGGTAACAGAGGTTGATCCAATTTGCGCCTTACAGGCTGCTATGGATGGTTTTGAAGTCGTAACCTTAGAGGATACCTTAGAAAACGCCGATATTTTTATTACAACAACAGGTAATAAAGACGTCATTCGAATAGAACACATGCGTGAAATGAAAGACATGGCAATTGTTGGTAATATTGGTCACTTCGATAATGAAATCCAAGTTGCTCATCTTAAAAATCACAAGTGGACAAACATTAAAGATCAGGTCGACATGATCGAAATGCCTTCGGGTAATCGATTAATATTGCTATCTGAAGGGCGCTTGCTAAATCTAGGAAACGCAACTGGGCATCCATCTTTTGTGATGTCAGCTTCTTTTACAAATCAAGTTCTTGCTCAGATTGAGTTATGGACAAAAGGTGATGGATATAAAAACGATGTCTACATTCTACCTAAGCATTTAGATGAGAAGGTTGCTAGGTTACATCTGGAACGCATTGGTGTGAAGCTTACCAAATTAGCAAAAGATCAAGCAGAATATATTGGTGTAACTCCTGAAGGCCCTTTTAAGCCAGAGCATTATCGCTATTAAGATTTAGGGGCTAACTCCACCTAGACTGCAAACTATTTTCCACTCATGTTCTTTGACGGGTTGTACCGAAAGCCGTGGATTATTGACCAGCATCATACCATTAAGTTCTGGTTGCGTCTTAATTTGGTGTAGATGAACAATTGTGTTCATTGATTTCAGGGCCTTAATTTGGACACACTGCCATCTCTTGTCCGTAGTGGTGCTATCCTGTCTTGCTTCTCTTATTACCTCAACAATACCTACAACTGATTTTTCTTTCTGCGAATGATAAAAAAAACCTTGTTCCCCAACTTTCATATTGATCATAAAGTTACGCGCTTGATAGTTTCTTACACCATCCCACTCTTCACCCACTTCACCTTTTTTTAATTGTTCATTCCAGCTCCAAGATGATGGCTCTGATTTAAATAGCCAATAGTTCAATGCTATCTCCTTTAAGTTTTCTTATAACAAATCTTCTGAGCTCATCAGACTTCATTCTTCTTTAGTTGGCCTGCTTAAAAGAGAATGAATTATCTCTTCTGTCGAAACTGAACCTTTTAGTAAAGCACAAATAGAAGAAGTGATTGGCATTTCTATCCCTAAAGCCTGTGCTTTTTGACTTACAGCAAATGCTGTGGCCACACCTTCTACAGTTGCATTTTTATCGAAGAATTTTCCCGAGCCCAAGGCTACACCGAAAAGGAAATTACGAGACTTTATCGAATTACAAGTTAAGCTTAAATCTCCCAAACCCGACAAACCTGAAAGCGTTTTCTCTTTGGCTCCATGAGCTTTTGCAAATTTGATCATTTCTGAAAAACCACGAGTCATAAGCGCTGCTTTGGCACTGTCACCCTGCTTGGCACCAATAGCTATACCACAAGCGATGGCTATTATATTTTTTAACGCACCTCCAAGCTCTACACCTAAAACATCTGATGTTCGGTAAAGCCTAAAATTTTGCATTGAAATCTCTTTTTGCAGTTGTCTTAAAAAGCTGGCGTCGGTTGAGGCTAAAACTAATGCGGTTGGCATGTCATTGAAAATATCAATTGCAAAGCTAGGCCCTGACATCACGGCAACTTGAGATGAATATTCACTCAAAATTTCAGACGGCCTTTTCCCGGTAGCTCTATCTATACCTTTACAGCAAGCAATTAGCTGTTTTTCTTTTAAGAAGGCGATATTTTTTTCACAAAACTGGGCTAAATTTTGAGTCGGTATTGCTAAGAAAACACTCTTACAATCTTTAGTATTCTCTAATGAATTTATGATATTAATTTCTTTGTGAAGCTCAGTTTCACTAAGTTTCTTTGAAATTCTTGTGGCACTCAATTGTTTAAAATTAGTTGGCGAATAAAGTGTTATTTTGTGTCCACCTTTTGCCATAACTGAAGAAATTGCGGCCCCAAATGCTCCCCCGCCGATGACAGTTATATTCATGCCTTTGGACCCTTTTTACCACTACCTAAAATGGCAGACTTTTTGTTATCTAGCGGCCATCTTGGGCGCGCAGACAGCGTCATGTCATCATAGTCATCATTTAAAAACCTTTCTGCTGCAGCATAAGCAATAATAGCGGCATTATCAGTGCATAATTCTAAGGGTGGTGCTGAAAAAGAGACCTTTTTAATCTTACAAATATTTTCAAGTGATTGCCTAATTTTCTTATTTGCAGCAACCCCACCAGCAATAGAAAATACAGGGGTTTCATTTGTTATTTCACAATATAGATCAATAGCGCGAATTGATTTTTTAACTATAACGTCGTGCATTGCTTGTTGGAAACTAGCGCTCAAATCGCATATGTCCTGTTTAAATAATCCTCCCTGTTCTTCGATAAGATCATTTCGTTTTCGCATTAAAGCTGTCTTCAGACCTGAAAATGAAAAATCACAACCTTCCCGATTCAGTAATGGACGCGGCAAGTCAAAGCGGTGTTCGTCACCTGTTTTTGCGGCCTCCTCAATCGAAGGACCACCCGGTTGTAGCAAGCCCAAAAGGCGCGCTGTTTTATCAAAGGCTTCGCCTGGAGCATCGTCTATTGTTCCACCTATTCTTTCATAATTATGATGACTATGAACTATTAGGAATTGACAGTGCCCTCCAGAAACTAACAATACGAGATAAGGAAAATTTACTCTATCGGTTAACCTTGGCGTAAGTGCATGACCAGCAAGATGGTTCACTCCAATTAACGGTTTATTTGTTGAGGCAGAAAGTCCTTTTGCGAACATTACTCCAGACATGACACCACCAATGAGCCCAGGACCAGCTGTGACCCCGATAGCATTTACATCTTGTATTGACACATTCGCTATTTTTAAAGCCTCTTCAACAACAACATCAATTAGTTCAACATGAGCTCGAGCTGCTATCTCTGGTACAACTCCTCCATATTCTTGATGAAGATTGAACTGGTTGCGTATGATAGAGGACTTAATGTGTGACCCATTTGGATTTATTTCTAAAATAGAAGCAGCGGTATCATCGCAACTACTTTCAATTCCCAAAATCAGCGCTTTGTCAAGATCCATGCTATGTTCCATTGTATCGCAGCCAGCATCGGAGTAGCATTTCAGAATATGACAAACAATCCCGACCAAAAAAATGTAATTTTACTTTTAACTCGGCCAGAAGGTGGAAATGAACGATTTTGTCTAAATATTGAACATCTACTAGGGCAGTGTGAAATTTTAGATAACCCACTTCAAAAAATAGAATTTTTAGAAACACTTATTGAGGTCAAAGAAGAGTCAATTTTAATATTTACGTCAATTAATGGGCTTAGGGCTTCTGAAAAATATAACCTAAGAAATAAAAAATGTTTTGTGGTTGGTGAAAACACTCGAAAAATAGCAACGAGTGCTGGGTATGAAGTTTTAGCCACTTCAAGCGACCAAGAAAATTTATTGAAGCTAATCAATTTAAAGAATCCGACTGAAAGTATGGTTCACATTAGAGGTAAGCATACAGCAGGGAACCTTTGTGATTCTTTAAAAAACAATGGCTTTAGTTGCTTTGAAATAACAGGCTATAATCAACAGCCCCTTAAGATAAAAAAACAAATTTTTCATAAAGTTAAGAGCGGTAGGCCAGTAATTTTACCAATATTTTCACCGAGATCTGCTAAGTTATTATTGAACGAATTGGATTTGACCGGGTTTCATGTTGCTGCGATGAGCGAGGCTGTCTCTAAAGAGCTTGGGAGTGTTGATTTGGCTGAGCTCGTAATTTCGGAAAAACCCGATTTAATTAGCATGCAAGAAGCTACTCTTGCTATTTTAAGACGATTGATCAAATTTGATAGTTATACTAGTTAGCAATTGGCTGGAGATTTGAGAAAAGTAATGCCAAAGCCAAATTCGAAAAAGAAAGAAAGTGTTAGCGCAAATTCGCAAGAAGATGATTTGCCTTCGAATTCTGAGAAAAGTGAAATTGAAAACGACACTCTAATCTTGGGTGAAGCAGCACCTTCCGCTAGAAAAAATGATCAAAAAAGTAAAGCCATCTATTTTGTAATTATTATTGCTTCGGGTCTGGTAACGGCTACTTTTGGTTTGGGCGGTGCCTTTTTAATTAATTCTTTTTATCCCAATTTTTTCAAAAATCAGTCACAAATCATATTTGAGCAGAACGTAGAATTTAGGCTGGATGACCTCTCTACTTCAATAAAGCAACTTGAATTTAGTTTGAACGAAGCAAAAAAAATTTCACAAAACTTTATTGATGAAAATAAATTAGTGACCAGTTTAGCTGGGCTTGAAGATGCAATCATAAAAAACAAAGAGGAATTCGATAGTATATATCTGGAGCTCGGAGATCTTAAAAAACAATTAGAAACTAAACTCACCATTAATAAAGCGCTGGGGTCAGAAGAGCGCACTCCAGAGAAAGAAATTTTACCAAAAATGATGGAAGAGAATGAACCAAGCGATGAAAGTTTGAGAGTAGAACCAAAAAGATCCAATAAGCTAAAGACAAATGACAACTTAATTTATGAAAATATACAAGCAATTCAAACTGCAACGATATATGGCAACCCCTTTGAGGAAAATTTAAAAAATATCGAGACTGTTTTAAAACTAGAAGCCCCAGAAATATTAAGAAACTTGGCTAGCACAGGCATACCGACCATGACAGACCTTATCGAGTCCTTTCCAGATTTCGCTAGGTTGGCATTGGCTGCTGATAGGAAATTAACAGAAACGGGGAATTTTAAAATTTTAAAATTCTTAAAGTCTCAACTTCAGGCTCGGTCAACAATACCCCGCGAAGGCTTTGATACCGATGCTATTTTGTCAAGGTCTGAAGCATTTTTAAAATCAAACGATCTTGAAAACTCTCTTTTTGAACTGAGTCAACTAAATGATATAGCTAAGGAGGCTATGGAGCCTTGGCGCATTTCTGCAGAAAATAGAATTGAAACCCTTTTGGCTGTGGAGCAATTTGTTGAAAGTATCAAGGAATAGAAAGACCGGCGCATGTTAATATCGCTATTTAGGTTATCATTATTTTTAATCATTGTAATGGTTTTTGCTTGGGGCGTGAGCTATTTAGCGAGTAACGATAATAAAATCATTGGAAGCACAATTATAGAGATATCGGGCTTTGAGTATTCAATTAGTCCTACACAATTACTTTTATTTTTGGGCTTGATGATATTAGCTGTTTGGATTTTTCTTAAAATAGCTTCGCTTTTTCTAGCTGTTTTGCGCTTCATTAATGGTGATGAAACAGCAGTTTCTCGATACTTTAGCCGCAATAGAGAGAGAAAAGGCTATAAAGCTTTATCAGAGGGAATGATGGCTTTGGCATCTGGCGAAGGATCTGCTGCATTAATAAAAGCAAAGAAAGCAGAGAAGTATTTAAGAAAACCTTCTTTGACCAATCTATTAGCAGCACAGGCAGCTGAAATAGCAGGTGAATCTGAACATGCAGAAGAAATATACAAAGAGCTGATTTTAGATCCAACGACAAGGTTTGTAGGTGTTAGAGGTATAATGAAAAAGCGCCTATCTGAGGGTGACACTGATACAGCTTTAAAATTAGCCGAAAAAGCTTTTTCATTGAAGCCAAAGCATGAAGAGACACAAGATGTTTTAATAAATCTGCAAACGTTAGCATCAGATTGGCGCGGAGCGCGAAAAACTCTAAAAGCAAAAATGAAATATGGTAATCTCACGCAGGACGTTCACAAGCGACGCGATGCCGTTTTGGCTTTATCAGAGGCGGCTGAAATAACTGAAACCGATAAAAAGACAGACACTCAGGTAATGGCCATAGAGGCAAATCGAATGTCGCCTGATTTGGTTCCGGCTGCTGTTTTAGCTGCTAGAGAACATTTGGCAGATAGTAAGAAAAAAAACGCAATAAAAGTTATCAAGAAAGCGTGGGAATCTCAGCCACATCCTGATTTAGCGGCTGTTTATTCGGAGATTTTTGAAGAAGAAAGCCAAGAGGAAAGAGAAAAAGGGTTTAAACTGCTTGCTAAAATGAATTCTAAGCATATTGAAACTAAAACTATGATGGCGGAAATGTATCTTCAGGCTGAAGACTTTCCGAGTGCAAGAAGGTCCCTTGGTGATTCATACGAGACTTCTCCTAATGTACGCACGCTTACCATTATGGCAGCTATTGAAAAAGGTGAAGGCGCTGATGATAATGTTATCCGAAAGTGGCTAACAAAAGCGCTCGCAGCCCCACGTGGACCTCAATGGGTTTGCGAAAACTGCTCTACAATACATGCGGTTTGGCGACCAACATGTTTCAATTGTAATGCATTAGATACTTTAGCTTGGATGGACGCCCCTGAGGTAAAAGAAGAGCTCACACTGGGTAATGAAAAGTTGCCTTTTGTATTAGATGTTTTGAATAGTGAAGGCAGTGAGGCTGATCAGATTAATTTTCAAGTAGAAGAAAATTCTGCTGAATTAGAAAATATAGAAGTTGATGAAGCCAAGTCAAAAAGTTGAATCAAGTGCTCTTGTTAAACCCATGATTAGATCTTATTTAACTAGCAATATTTAAGGAAAAGGTGAAATGTCAGCTATATACGGCCCTGTCTTTCTGATACTAGACGTAGCGTTTTTTATTATGATTGCTCATATAATAATGAGTTGGTTAATTAGTTTTCAAGTTTTAAACCTTTATCAACCTCTTGTCGCTCAAATCTGGACGGGCTTGAACCGCTTGTTGGAGCCTATATACGGGCCAATCCGAAGAGTTTTGCCAAACACTCAACCGTTGGATTTATCGCCCTTGGTCGCATTTATTATTTTGATTTCCTTACGAGACTACATTCTTCCTGAATTGTTTGGCCTTAGATAGAGTAAAGAAAAGCTAAGCTGCTATTTTAGTAAAAAACGCTGTAAAGGTATTATTTATTTTATAGTTTTGGCTATGATCTTGTTTCAAGATCAAATTGATTTAACTTAAAGGTTATAGAAAATAAAAGGAATTGTTTGAATGCTTGTTGTTGTTTCTCCGGCTAAGAAATTAGACATGAGCCCGAAAGCTGAAAACTTAGAAACATCAGAACCTATATTTTCTGATGATGTCGATAAGTTGGCTAAAGTTGCAGCAAATTTATCGGAAAAAAATCTGCAAGACCTTATGAAGATTAGTCCTTCTTTAGCGCGCCTTAATAAAGAACGTTTTAATGCTTTTGGAAGTCAAGAACGAAAGCCTGCAGCGTTTGCTTTCGCAGGAGATACCTATGCTGGTTTTGATGCCCAATCACTAGATGAAGACGCTTTGAGGTGGGCCCAGAATCATATGCGAATTTTATCCGGTCTTTATGGGCTCTTAAGGCCATTAGATGAGATTGAGCCATATAGGCTTGAAATGGGTAGCCGTTTAAAAGTTGATGAGACCTCCGATTTGTATACCTATTGGGGAAATAGACTGGCTAATGAGCTAAATAATCAGGCAAAAAACACAAATTCTTCAGTGCTTTTAAACTGTGCAAGCCAAGAGTATTTCAAAGCAGTAGATAAAAGTTCATTAGAATTAGAAATTGTTACACCTCAATTCTATGAGTTAACCTCAAAAGGTCCAAAGCAAATTAGCTTCTATGCAAAAAAAGCAAGAGGTGCGATGGCTAGGTATGTAATTGAAAACAGAATTAATACTGTAAAAGATTTGGTTCAATTTGACCTTGCTGGTTATAGCTATAATAAAAATGAGTCCTCTCCTTCCTCTCCTGTTTTTTTCAGGAAGAGCTCTTAACTTTTCTAATACGTGACAAGCATTTTAAAGATGCTTATAAGGCGGTCGATTGATTAGTAAAAAGGTATAATAATGGAATTGCAGGTTTTTGGACATCTGTCTCCTGACACAGACTCAACGGGATCTCCAATAATATGGTCATGGTATTTAAATGAAAAGAAAGGAATGAGTGCTTCTCCTAAGTTGTTGGGCGAACCAAATTCAGAAGCTTTGTTTGTATTAAATCGCTGGGGGTTTGAAAAACCAGACTTAATACAAGGTATAAATGCGAATGATAGTGTAATAATTGTCGATACAAACAACCCGGCTGAACTACCAGAAAACATAAACGATGCAGACATTCAGGGAATAATTGATCATCATAAATTAGTTGGTGGTCTCGAAACCTTGGGACCCATTGACATAACTATCAGACCATTGGCTTGTACTGCGACTATAATGTGCGAGTTAATAGGTGACGACAAAATTGACATGCCAGATGCGATAAAGGGTTTGGCTTTATCATGTATAATCTCCGACACTTTGGAATTTCGAAGCCCTACAACTACCATTAAAGATCGGGAAGTTGCAGAATGGTTGGCTAATGAATTGAATATAGACATACCAAGTTATGCTGCAGAATTATTTCGAGCAAAGTCAGATGTTTCTGCTTTTTCTGATACAGAACTTTTGAGAATGGACTCAAAAAAATATCCAATTGCCGATCTTAACTTTCGTGTTTCAGTTTTGGAAACAACTGAACCTGATATCATACTCGATAGAAAGAAGAGTATAATAAACGCAATGGAAGCGGTCTGCATAGAGGATACGGTTGACCATGTATTGTTTTTCGTTGTTGACATACTGAAAGAAGAGTCAATTCTTTTTGTTCCTAACGAAAACATTAAAAGTGTCGCCCAAAAATCTTTTGGTGTGAATGTAGTTGCTGATACAGTGGTTTTGCCGGGAGTTGTGAGCCGTAAAAAGCAGATAATACCAAATTTAAAGCTTTAGAAAATTCTAGGTGAAATTTCTGTGACAGAAGTTATAAAATCTTTAGCTGACATCTCTGATAGATATGATGCTTTGTTTGTCGACCTATGGGGGTGTGTACATAATGGTATCAAGGCTTTTTCTAGCGCCAATGAATCTTTAAAAAAATATAGATACCAAGGTGGCAAAGTTGTTTTGGTTACAAATTCACCTCGACCACGGTCTGGTGTGGAAAAGCAGTTGACAAAGTTTGGTGTAGACTTTGAGGCTTGGGATTTAATAGCAACATCTGGGGATAGCGCTAGAATGGCGATGTTTCGGGGTGTTGTTGGCAGTAAAATCTATTTTATTGGTACACCATTTGAAGAAAATTTCTTTGAGCCCCTTAATGTTGTTAATGATCCAGTTAATATAGAGCGTGTTCCAATCGATGAAGCAGAGGGAATTGTTTGTACAGGGCCATTCAGCAGTTTAGAAGATTTAGATGTCTATTTGCCGGACTTTGAGTTTGCGAAAAAGCGGGGTTTAAAGTTGCTTTGCGCTAATCCAGATATCATCGTTGATAGAGGTAGTGTTAGAGAGTGGTGTGCTGGAGCCTTAGCTAAAATGTATACCGATTTAGGTGGGGAAAGTTTGTATTTTGGAAAACCATTTAAGCCTATATATGATTTGGCCAGAAGGCGACTTGAAGCTAGCGGAGCTCAAATAAAAAATAATCGCATCTTAGCTATTGGCGATGGAATAACGACTGATATTCTTGGTGCTGAGCAAGAAGGTATTGATAGCTTATTTATAACTGGGGGTTTAGCTGCACTAGAAACTGGAACTAAAGAGCAGCCAGATCAAGACTTATTAAAACACTATTTAGATCAACAAAAGCTCAGCCCCGCTTATTCTATTGGGTTTTTGCGATAAATTAGAAAACCATATTAAAATTCTGCAGTTGCAAAGTAATTATATTTCATTTATTATCCTAAAAGTTAATAAAAATTGCTTAGTGGTGGAATGCTGATGCTGGATAATAATCCGAGAGGAACGATTTGTATTGAAGATATAGAAATGGGGATGACTCGGTATGTTCGCAAAGTCATTACCGATCAGGATATAGAAAAATTTGCGGAAATCTCAACTGATCATAATCCAGTTCATTTGGATGACGAATACGCTAGAGATACAATTTTTGAAGGAAGAATTGCTCATGGTATGTTAACTGCAGGATTAGTCTCTGCAGTGATAGGCGAACAGCTTCCGGGCCATGGGACCATATATATGAGCCAGAACTTAAAATTTTTGGCTCCAGTAAGGCCGGGAGATTTGGTTCATGCAGAAGTTAAGGTTATTGACATGGTAATCGATAAGCGTCGAGTAAAATTAGACTGTCGCTGTGAAGTAAACGGAAAAAATGTGCTCGTTGGTGAGGCTATGGTTTTGGCGCCAAGTAGGAAGTTTGACTGAATTAAATCGATTAAATAAATTCAAACTTGTTTTAAAATGATTTGAGAGATACTTGAAAATCATGAAAATTATTCGTGATTATCAATTTGTAAATACTTCTGATAGAGGTGCTAGTGTAGCAGTCGGAAATTTTGACGGCGTTCATTTAGGACACCAGCATGTTATAGAAATAGCAAGAGTTTGGGGGAAAAAAAATAAATCTCCCTTAGGCGTTTTGACTTTCGAACCTCATCCGCGATCATATTTTGCTCCTGAAAGCCCTAGTTTTCGTTTGATGAACTCTGATGCAAAATCAACTCGTCTAAATAAATTAAATGTTGAGAAATTATATGAACTTAACTTTAACAAAACGTTATCATCTTTATCGCCATTTGAATTTGCTGACCAGGTGATAAGTAAAGGTCTGGGCTTACGTCATCTTGTTGTTGGCGAAGATTTTTGTTTTGGAAAAGGCCGATCAGGAACCGCAAAAGATTTGATTTCATTGGGCAACTCTATGGGTTTTGATGTAACAATAGCTGAATTAATGGAGACTGAAATAGGCCAAGTTTCCAGCACTTCAATAAGAAATGCTTTATCTGAGGGTAGGCCAAAGGATGCTGCAAAACAGTTGGGGCATTGGCATAGGATAGAAGGCTTGGTTATTGGCGGTGAACAAAGAGGGCGGGAGCTTGGATATCCTACTGCTAACATGTCTCTAGATGGTCTCCATATACCACATTTAGGTGTTTATGCAGTACTGATAGATGTTTTAAATGGAGAACATATCGGTTCATATAACGGTGTTGCAAGTCTTGGTGTTCGACCAATGTTTGGAGAAAATGCTCCAAACTTAGAAACATTTATCTTTGACTTTTCTGGAGATCTATACGGCTCTACTCTTTCTGTTGCATTGATAGAATTCATGCGGCCTGAAATTAAATTTGACACATTGGATAATCTTATAAATCAAATGGACCAAGATAGTCTTAACGCAAAAGAAATTTTGAAAAGCCTATGACGAAAAATAGTTCACATAATAGTGGACCTCAGAAGGCATTTTGGAAAACAAAACCCATATCCGATATGTCTCATAGTGAGTGGGAGTCTTTGTGTGACGGATGTGGAAAGTGTTGTCTAAATAAACTAGAAAATGACGACACGGGAGAAGTCCATTACACTAAAATAGCTTGTAGGCTACTTGATAATGAGAGTTGTAAATGTAGTCAGTACTCAATTCGTCATCAATTTGTTCCAGATTGTATAGTGTTGACACCAAAAAATATTAGTGAACATGCTTATTGGCTGCCTAAAACCTGTGCTTACTATCTTCTTTGGAAGGGAAAAGATCTTTTTGATTGGCATCCACTTGTTTCGGGCGATACAAATACTGTTCATGAAGCAAACGTTTCAGTGAAAGAGAAAACTATTGCAGAGTTCGAGGTAGACGAGGATGAGTGGGAAGATTACTTATGGGATGAAGAGGTTTAAATGATTTATTCATCAGATAACTATAGTCCTGTCCCCCCTGAGGTACTTGAAGCTTTGGTCGATGCAAATGAAGGTTATCAACCAAGCTATGGGGCAGATAGCCAAATGACAAAAGTTCGTCATTTGATTCAGAAAATATTTGAGGCCCCTGATGCAGCAGTTTACTTGGTTGCGACTGGAACAGCTGCTAATTCGCTTATACTCTCTACCCTGTGTGAACCTTGGCAAACAATATTTTGTAGCCCAGTATCACATATTCATGAGGATGAGTGTAATGCACCAGAGTTTTTTTCTGGGGCGAAGCTCACACTGGTTGGTGATAGTGATAAAATCAACCCAACAGAGCTAAGGAAATCTATATTAGCCGAAGAATCCAGAGGGGTTCACGGCCCCCAAAGAGGCCCAATTTCAATAACTCAAATCACTGAAAAGGGCCAAGTCTATACACTGAATGAAATTAAGGAATTATCTCAAATAGCTAAGGAATTTAATTTGCCAGTCCATATGGATGGTGCTCGATTTGCAAATGCGCTAGTTTCTCTCAACTGTACTCCGGCTGAAATGACCTGGAAGGCAGGAGTGGATGCAGTCACTTTTGGTGGCACAAAAAATGGTCTAATGGGTGTAGAAGGTGTTATATTTTTTGATCCCGATAAAGCATGGGAATTTGAGTTAAGAAGAAAAAGAGGAGCCCATCTTTTTTCGAAACACCGTTATCTTTCTGCCCAGATGTTAGCTTATTTAGAAAATGATCTTTGGATAAAATTGGCGAATAAAGCCAACAAATCTGCATCTAGATTAATTGAGGGCTTGAAGGATATTAAAGATGTAAAGTTTTTAGTTGAGCCAAAGGCAAATCTTATGTTTGTAACCATGCCAGCATCAATGCATAGAAAGGCATTTGCAGCTGGATTAGAATATTATACTTGGTCTGAGCTTGATGGTGTAAGTGACGAAACGCCCGTTTTGGCTAGGTTCGTGGTAGATTGGAGCCGTTCGCTGGATGATATTGATGAATTTTTAGCAATTATGAAAAACCTGGTTTAGGTAGGTAAATATTATGGCTAAAAATCTAGATTAGCTACGGTTAAGGCATTATTTTGTATAAACTCTCGTCGTGGTTCCACAACATCACCCATCAGCTTAGTAAATAAGTCGTCAGCTTCTGCGGCATCTGTTATTTTGACCTGCAACAGTGTTCGGGCATCAGGGTCTAGTGTTGTTTCCCAAAGCTGATCAGGGTTCATTTCACCAAGCCCTTTATAGCGCTGCAGTGCCAGCCCTTTTTCTCCCTCTCTCAGTATTGAGTTTAGTAATTCTAATGGACCATAGATGGTTTGGCTTTGGTCTTTTCGCGTCAGGGTGGCAGGCGTTTCATAAACCTCTTTTAGGCTTTCAGTAAATGTACCAGTTTTCCTCGCTTCGCCTGATCTTAGCATTGGCCCATCTAAGGTGCGCATCTCCTCTACACCGCGTAATACTCTTGCTAAGCGAATGCCCTGGTCTTGGGTTATTCGTCCAGACCAACCGCGTTCATACTCTAAGGCAATAAGGTTAAGCCTAGCAGCAATTTTATCGGCAGTTCCTTGTAAATCTTTATCGACTGCGCCTGGAACAAAAGCTCCCGCTATCGCAGCCTGTTCTAAGATGTGTCGTGGATATTGAGTTGGAAACGCTTCTAAAACTTTATCAAGTTGACGAGCCTCATCCACTATTCTTGCCAAATCTTGGCCTGCAATTTCAGCATTAGATCCGACTTTAAGAACCACCCCTTCAATTCCTTGCTGAACAAGATAATCATCTAGTGCAGTTTGATCTTTTAAGTAGACCTCAGATTTTCCTCTACTTACCTTGTAGAGCGGAGGTTGAGCAATATAAAGGTATCCACCCTCAACTAGTTCCGGCATTTGCCTATAGAAGAATGTTAGCAGAAGAGTCCTGATGTGAGCGCCATCCACATCAGCGTCAGTCATAATTACAATTTTATGATACCGTAATTTATTTATATCAAATTCGTCTCGTCCAATACCGGTGCCAAGCGCCATTACCAAGTTTCCAATCTCTTGGCTGTTTAACATTCTATCAAACCGAGCCCGTTCAACATTTAGAATTTTTCCCCGCAGCGGTAAAATTGCTTGAGTACGCCGATCACGCCCTGTTTGAGCTGAACCGCCAGCAGAGTCTCCCTCAACTAAAAAAACTTCAGTTTTTGAGGGATCTTTTTCTGAACAGTCTTTCAGTTTTCCTGCTAGGTAATTAACGTCTAATGCTGTTTTTCTCCGAGTAAGCTCTCTGGCTTTCCTAGCTGCTTCTCTAGCAAGAGCCGCCTCTATTATTTTTCCTACTATGAGCTTTGCCTCATTAGGGTTTTCTTCAAACCATTCCCCTAATTTTTCATTCATTAACCCCTCTACTGCTGGCCTAACCTCAGAACTAACTAACTTATCTTTCGTTTGGCTTGAAAATTTTGGATCTGGTACCTTTACAGAAAGGACACAGGTAAGCCCTTCTCGCGCGTCATCACCAGTAAAGCTAACCTTTTCCTTTTTTGCTATACCACTTGCTTGTGCATAGCTATTGATTGTTCTTGTTAAAGCTCCGCGAAAACCTGCTGTATGAGTTCCTCCATCTCTCTGAGGAATATTATTTGTAAAGGGCAATACATTTTCATGGTAACTATCGTTCCACCACATGGCTACTTCAATGCCAATTTCATCCTTTTCGCCTTTAATAAATATTGGCTCTGGGATCATAGGGGTTTTTGACCGGTCAAGGTATTTAACAAATTCTTTTACGCCACCCTCATATACCAATTCAGAGCGAAGTACTTGAGTAGGCCGTTCATCTTCAAGAATTATTTTAACACCAGAGTTGAGAAAAGCTAATTCCCGAAGTCGTTTTTCTAAAACCTCAAAAGAATAATCAAGATTAGAGAAAGTATCTGTAGAGGCTAAAAATCTCACCTCTGTACCTCGTTGCTCTGGAGTATCCTTTATTTTTTTTAAATGCTCAGTTGTTTCGCCATTTTCAAACTTAGCAAAATATTCACGTCCATCTCTCCAAATTCTAAGTTCGAGCCAAACTGACAATGCGTTAACAACAGATACCCCTACGCCATGAAGTCCACCGGATACTTTATAAGAATTGCTATCAAACTTCCCACCAGCGTGGAGCTGTGTCATTATAACCTCAGCTGCTGAAACACCCTCTTCTTCATGGATATCTACAGGAATACCTCGACCATTATCCCGTACAGAGACACTACTGTCGGCGTGAATTTTTACATGAACAAAATCTGCGTGCTTAGCTAATGCCTCATCTATACCGTTGTCGACAACTTCATAAACCATGTGATGAAGCCCGCTACCATCGTCGGTATCACCAATGTACATGCCTGGGCGTTTTCGAACTGCCTCTAAACCTTTTAGAACTTTAATAGACTCAGCGCTGTAGTCTTCCTGAGATTGCTCGAATTCGGACATTATCTTGATCCTTTGATTTTCACAGATTATACGATTTATGGTAGCAAATGTCACGCATTTCACTATATTTAGTGATCATAAATCCATAATTATGTCCCTTGGCAATGGCTCTGAAGTGGATATTAGCAATTAGCTAGAGACAGAAAGTGTAGAAATGCCATCAGCAGCGGTAACTTCAATGAACTGAGCTTTATCTTTAAGCTCGGAAAATAACTCAAGCTCAGTTCCAGTCATCCAGGCCTGAACGCCCAACTGGCATATTTCATCGTATAAAGCAGCTCGTCTTTCGTTATCTAAATGGGCAGAAACTTCATCGAGTAAAACAATTGGAGAAACGTTGCTAATTTTTGCAAGCGATTTTGCATTCGATAAAATAATTGAAATTAAAAGGGCCTTTTGTTCTCCCGTTGAGGAGTCTTTAGCCGGCATAGACTTGTTTAAATAGATAGCTTGGAGGTCTGATTTATGTGGCCCAACGCTTGTTCTGCCTATTATCATATCATTTTGACGTGAACACTTCAGGGCTCGTACAGCTTCATCTTCGTCGGTTATTATATTTTGTTCTGGATCGATTAAAAGTAATTCAGCTTTAGGAAAATTTCCGGTTAATTGATTTTGAGCTTCAGTCAAATATTGTATAGCTTGCATCCTTGATTTCTGAATGCTAACCGCACTTTTCGCCATCTCAATTTCAAGAGCATTGTACCATTGGTCATTGTATATTTTTTCTTTTAAAAGCCGATTTCTTTCTTTCATCGCCTTCTCATATAAAAGACTTACTTCAGCATGTTTTGGAAAGTAACTTAAGGTTAATCTGTCTAGGAATTGTCTTCGTCCGCTCGACCCTTCTGTCCATAATCTATCCATTGATGGCACTAGCCAAACAATTCTTAAAATTTGACCAAGCTTCATAATAGAAGCCTTTTTTCCGTCCAATAAAAGCCGGCGTGCCTCTCCATTCTCGGACGTAATAACTATTTCATTTTCTGAAATACTATTTGTTACCTTGCCTTCAATTTTCCAACCTATTGCTTCAGGGTTGCGCGTAATATCTTTAGCTGAAGCACGCCGTATCCCCCTGCCTGGCGAAAATAAAGAAACAGCTTCCAAAATGTTAGTTTTACCTGTCCCATTATTGCCAAAGACCACAACTGGTCTTCCATCAAGTGAAAGTTTGGAAACTTTATGAGAGCGAAAATGTGAAAGGGTCAGGCTTGATATGTATTCCACGACCTTCTTTACAACCTTTTATTAAAAACTTTTATTTAAACACGCATAGGCATAACAACATAGACAGCGCTGATATCATTTCCTTCTCGCATTAAAGTAGGGTCGCCTGAAGAGTTGAATAAAAACACAGCATTTTCCCGATCAACCTGACTTGCTATTTCTAAGAGATATTTTGCGTTAAATCCTATTTCTAAAGGCTCATCACCATATGCAACAGCAAGCTCTTCTTCAGCTGCGCCACTATCTGGCGCATTGACTGATAATACTAACCTATCTTCATCCAAAGAAAGCTTTACAGCTCGAGAACGCTCTGAAGAAACAGTTGCAACCCTATCTACTGCTTTAGCAAAGTCGTTTGCGTCAACTTCTAGCCTTCTTGTGTTTTCGCTGGGAATAACACGAGTATAGTCTGGAAAGGTTCCATCAATAACTTTTGATGTTAATGTTATATCGGGGGTAGCAAACCTGATTTTTGTTTCTGAAACGGAGACAGCAATTTTAAGCTCATCATCATCGAGCAACTTACGTAATTCTCCAACTGTTTTTCTTGGAACTATGACGCCAGGCATGTCCGAAGCTCCCTCGGGAAGGTCCGCATCAATTCTTGCAAGTCTGTGGCCATCGGTTGCTACACACCGAAGGACCTCTCCACCATCAGCAGATGCTATGTGCATGTAAACACCGTTCAGGTAATACCTTGTTTCTTCCGTTGAAATAGCAAATTTTGATTTATCAAATAATCGTCTTAAAACAGATGCTTGTGCTGAAAAATTTGATGAATATTCTGAATTAGCCATTATTGGAAAGTCTTCTTTAGGTAGCGTGGCTAATGAAAAGTTTGATCGTCCAGCTTCAACGTTTAATCGCCCTTTATCAGTGTCACTAGTTAAAGTAACAAGCGCTCCATCTGGTAGCTTCCGGACAATTTCATGTAAAGTTATGGCTGAAACTGTCGTTGAGCCCGCTTGTTCAACTTGAGCAGGGGCTTTATCAACAACCTCAATATCCAGATCAGTGGCACGAAACCTTGCTGTATCGTCTTCAGCCTCAATTAAAACGTTTGATAAAATAGGAATTGTATTTCTCCGCTCAACAACGGACTGAGCTTGTGAAATTGCCTTTAATAAATAGCTTCGCTCTACACTCAACTTCATTATGGTGCTCCTTTTATTGAGAAGGAGGATAATGTACTACAACATCCAGTCAACTCAAGTTTTTGTTAGAAAAAAGTTTTTATAAACAGGTTTTAAAGAGTAAGATCAACATTTATATCTTAATCAAGCTATACTTTAGGCTTCTAATGCTCTTCTAAGCATTTCCAAATCTTCAGCAATCTGCCCATCTTGCGTTCTAAGTTCTTCTATACGCCTAACGCCATGCATTACTGTTGTATGATCCCTACCACCAAATCTACGGCCAATTTCTGGAAGACTTCGGCTAGTTAGCTGCTTGCTGAGAAACATTGCTATTTGTCTTGGTCGAGCATAGGTGCGAAGACGTTTTGGACCAATCATATCGGATAACCTAATATTGTAATGCTCTGAGACTTTACGTTGGATTTCCTCAACTGTAATTTTTCTTTCTGATGCTCGTAGAACATCGGCTAGACAATCCTGCGCAACTTCAAGAGTGATATGTCGCCCTATAAGTGATGCAAAAGCAAATAATCTAGTTAGCGCACCCTCTAAGACTCGAACATTAGTCGAAATTCTAAGAGCAAGAAATTCCAAAACATTGTTATCGATACTAAGCTCTGGATATTGCTGCTTTTGACGCTCTACTTTAGATTGAAGAATGCCTAAGCGTAATTCATAGTCAGTAGGATGCAGGTCTACCACTAAACCTGACTGTAATCTGCTTTTTATTCTATCTTCTAGGTCTTTAATTTCACCGGGGGCACGGTCTCCTGAGATTATTATTTGTTTGTTTTGATCTACGAGTGCATTAAAGGTGTGGAAAAACTCTTCTTGAGTGCTTCCTTTGCCGGCAATAAATTGAACATCGTCAACCATTAAAACATCTACAGATCTAAAAAGTTGTTTGAAATCCATCATTTTGCGCTCTCTAAGAGCCTGAACAAACCTGTACATGAATTGTTCTGCGGATAGATATAGCACATTCAAGTCAGGACGACGGTTTTGAAGTTCCCAAGCTATGGCGTGCATAAGGTGGGTTTTGCCAAGACCAACTCCCCCATATAAAAAAAGAGGGTTAAAACTAACAATCCCTCCTTCAGCAACTCGCCGAGCCGCCGCATGAGCTAATTCGTTGGGTTTTCCTACAACGAAAGCATCAAATGTAAATCTTTTATCTAACTGTGCGCCAGTTAATTCGTTATCTTTTGAAATATTTGTGTGCGTTACTGCAGAGGGTTGAGATACGCCAAGGCTGTTTGATGATGTATCTACTTCAAATCGTATACGACTAATTTTATTATTCTTGGATGAAATTTGCGCTGTTATTAATTCCCCAAAATTTTGCGACACGTAATTACCTAAAAAATTTGTGGGTACAGTCAACACCGCCATATCTTCTTCTACATGGCTGAAATTAATAGGTGACAGCCAATTATTAAAGCTGTTTTCTCCAACTGATTTTTTTAGGGAAATTTTTAACTTGGTCCATATTTTATCATCCATTTTTAAGTCCTAAATTCACAAAACTATCAAGTTATTTTATTAACCTGAAATTTCCCAGTCTCACATTCTCCAGGACAATCTATTGGGGACCAAAAAATTTTTAATCCAATAGATGAGTGACAAAAGTTTACGACTTTAATTAAAGCGCAAACAAATTGTCCCCCCAGACGCAGTGAATCGCTAATGTACGGTAACAACTTGATACAAGAAGTTTCAACACATCTTATCACTTGACTCGAAAAAAAATGAAAAAGAATCTCTCTGTAAATAAAAAACGCCGCTGAATAGCGGCGTATATCGATTATTTAAAGTTGTCTTAAGCTATTTTTTTCACTCTTGCTGAAAGCCTAGACATTTTCCTAGCTGCTGTATTTTTATGGAATATGCCCTTTGAAACTCCACGCATTAGTTCAGGCTGCGCTGCTGTCAGGGCAGCACTAGCTGCGTTTTTATCCCCACTTGATATGGCCTCTTCAACTTTTCGTAAAAATGTTCGAATGCGCGACCGCCTAGATTTATTAACTGCAGCGCGTCGCTCGTTTTGACGAGCTCTTTTTTTTGATTGAGCCGTATTTGCCATTTTTAATCGACCTTCATAGTTTCTTTCTACCTGAAGCCTGCTCTTTAAGTCCGACTCGCATTACTGTCAACATGTAAACGAGCTATAATTAAGGGGTATGTTCTATTTATCTCTAAATTGAGCTTCTCTTTTTTCTAGAAATGCAGCCATACCCTCTTTTTGATCTTCGGTGGCAAATAGTGAATGAAAGCCTCTGCGTTCAAAAAGTAATCCTTCATCAAGAGACATTTCATAAGATCGATTTACCATTTCTTTTACCATAGCTACTGCAACCATTGATTTTTCAGCGATTTTAGTAGCGGCTGTTATAGCCTCATCCCTCAATTTCTTAGCAGGAACAACTCTGCTAACCAAACCACAACGTTCAGCTTCATCTGCTTCCATAAAACGACCTGTTAGGTTCATGTCCATGGATTTTGATTTACCTATAAATCTTGTCAATCTTTGTGTTCCTCCTAGACCCGCGGAAACCCCAAGATTTATCTCTGGCTGTCCAAACTTCGCGGTATCTGAACAAATAATAAAGTCGCACATCATAGCTAATTCGCATCCTCCTCCAAGGGCATATCCGGATACGGCAGCTATAATTGGCTTTCTTATGGCAAGTATTCTATTGGAGGCTTCTGTAAACATATCTCCCATGAAAGCATCAACAAAATTTCTATTCGCCATCATGGAAATATCAGCACCTGCGGCAAATGCCTTTTCAGAACCCGTTAAGACTATGCAGCGGACTTTTTCATTCTTTTGGGCCTGCTCTAATGCGTCAGCCAGTTCATCCAGAAGTGCTTCATTTAAAGCGTTCAAAGCATCAGGTCTATTTAGGGTTACAACACAAATGTGGTCTTCGACTTCAACAATTATTGTTTCGTAGGCCATTTAACGTTCCATGCTAATTTCAGACATTTCTCCATTTTAATCGTGAAAATCTAAGGGTTCAAGTTATCTTTGACAGCTTGGGCAGTAGAAAGAAGACCTTCCAGATTGAGAAATTCTTTTGATTTTACGATTACAAGTATTTGACTTACACAATTCGTTATCCCGGCCATAAACATAAAATTCAAATTGGAAATAACCCGAGTTACCTTCTATATCAGTAAAATCTTTCAATGAAGAGCCACCTGCTTCTATTGCAGAGATCAAAATTCCACGGATATTTCTTACTAGTTCTTCGCATTTTTTTTTGGAAATTTTAGAAGCGGTTTTCTTCGGCGAAATACCGCTCATAAAAAGCGCCTCACAGACGTATATATTTCCTAAACCTGCAACAACGGATTGATCTAAAAGTACACTTTTAATGGGTGATTCCTTTTTAGAAAATTTATTTTTGAGGTAATTAGCGTTGAAGTTATTTCCCAGTGGTTCTGGTCCCAACTTTTGGATAAATTTATGGTATTTCAAAGTATCGGTTTTTGCTAAGTCCATAGCTCCGAACCGTCTTGGATCATTGTAGGTGATGATTGTACCATCGTTCATTTCAAATACAACGTGGTCATGGCGAGCGATTTTAGCGGTTTCATGAAAATAATTACCAAGTTTTTTATTAGAAACCAAAATCTTTCCGGACATTCCTAAGTGAATTAAAAGCGTCTCGCCTGTGCTCAAATTGACTAAAATATATTTTGAGCGTCTTTTTAAGTTAAGGACCTTAGCTTTTTCTAAACGTTTTGCAAAATTTTCTGGAAATGGCCAACGTAAGTCTGATCTATTAAGCTTTACTTTTGTTATTGTTGCACCTTCTAAAAATGGAGTAATTCCAAGCATTATTGTTTCTACTTCAGGCAGTTCTGGCATCGATTGCTCCGAATATCATTTTTCTTTTAAATTCATTTTTTTGTTTTGTAGAATAGGATGCATTGTAACTCAGTGCTGTATTACTATAAGTGAATAACTTGGTTTAGGAAGGTGCACATGTCAAAAAGTCTTGATAAAGAAACTCATTTTGGCTTTGAGACCATAAACGAGAATGAAAAAGCTGGACGTGTCCAGGGAGTTTTTAATTCTGTTGCATCAAAATATGACGTTATGAATGACGTAATGTCACTAGGTGTTCATCGTATCTGGAAGGATATGATGATGGATTGGCTTGCTCCACAAGCTGGTCAAAAACTTTTAGATGTTGCGGGCGGAACTGGTGACATAGCATTTAGGTTTCTGGAGCGCTCAGGTTTTGGGCATGCGACGGTTCTGGATCTAACTTCATCAATGCTTGCTGAGGGGCGAAGTAGAGCAGAAGCAAAACAAATGATCAATGAGATTGATTGGGTAGTTGGTGATGCTATGAATTTACCATTTGAGGATAATGTGTTTGACGTCTACACAATCAGTTTTGGTATCCGTAATGTTACCCGCCCCCAGGAAGCCCTAAAGGAAGCATATAGGGTTTTAAAACCTGGTGGGCGAATTATGGTTTTAGAGTTTTCTCAAATTCCTGTACCATTGGGTCAATGGTTTTATGATCGATATTCATTTAATCTAATACCGAAAATGGGGGAGTTAATTGCTAATGACCGCTCAAGTTATCAATATTTAGTTGAATCAATCAGAAAATTTCCAGACCAAGAGACTTTTTTAGGTATGGTAGAAGCCACTGGTTTTGAAAATGCCAAATATCGGAATCTTTCATTAGGGATCGCTTGTTTACACTCTGGCTGGAAGATTTGAGCGATGCGTGGCCCACATAATATTTTTAGGCTTATTCGAACAGGTGCAACTTTAGAAAGAACAGGGGCTATGTCCATAGTTCTTACGGCCTTGAATGCACCAAGACCTCTAAGAGTAGTGGCGCGCCTTTTATGCTGGCCAATAAAATGGTTTGGCCTAAGAGGTGATGAAAATATGCCTGCCGTGACTAGAGCTTTGTCTGCATTGGGCCCCGCCTACATAAAGTTTGGCCAAGTATTATCAACTCGACCTGATTTGGCTGGAGAAGAGTTAGCTAACCAGTTGCGCGTTCTTCAAGATCGCTTGCCTCCATTTTCAATAGAAGAGGCTAAAAAAACGTTTTTCATTGAAACAGGTTTGTTAGCTGACGAAGTTTTTGATGAATTTAGTGAAGCGATTGCAGCAGCATCCATAGCTCAAGTTCACAAGGTGCGCCTGCGTGAGACGCAGGAAGAGTTGGCGCTCAAGGTGCTTAGGCCAGGAATAGAAAAAGCGTTTCGAAAAGATGTAGACGCTTTTTATTTACTTGCTGGATTGGTAAACTTTTTTGCACCTTTTGCTAGGCGCTTACGTCCAATTGAAGTTATTGAACATTTTGAAGGAATAGTTTTGAGTGAATTGGATCTAAGGCTCGAAAGTTCCTCTGCTTCAAAGTTTAAAGATACTACAAAAAATGATGACGATTTTAATGTTCCGTCAGTAAATTGGAAATTATCTGGCAAAAGAGTAATGACAATGTCATGGGTGGAGGGCATTGCTCTTGGTGACATTAAATCTCTTGACGATGCAGGTCATGACAAATCTATTTTGGGAGAGCGGGTCTTACAACTTTTTCTAAATCATGCGCTTAGGGATGGTTATTTTCACGCTGATATGCATCAAGGAAACTTAAAGGTAAGTTTAGACGGAAAAATAATTGCCTTTGATTTTGGTATTATGGGGTACATCGATGAATATACGAGGAGAGTTTATGCCGAAATATTATATGGATTCATTAAGAGAGATTACAAAAGAGTAGCAGAAGTACACTTTGAGGCAGGTTATGTGCCGATGGATAGAGATGTAGAAGATTTTGCCAATGCATTGCGTGCAGTGGGCGAGCCAATTTTTGGAATGGATGCTGCTAATATTTCAATGGGTAAATTGCTTGCGTATCTTTTCGAGGTGACCGAACGATTTGGAATGGAAACCCGAACAGAGTTAATTTTATTACAGCGTACAATGGTTGTTGTGGAAGGTGTGGCTCGTTCATTGAGCCCCAACATCAACATTTGGAAAACAGCTCAACCTATTGTTGAAAATTACATACGGAAAAGCATTGGTCCAAAGGCTATTTTAAAAGATATTGCAAATACTGCTAGGGTTGTGGCGCGGTTTGGACCTAGGTTACCAAATCTTGTTGAGAATATCCTCCTGACTCAGTCTGAAAAACAGGAAAAAAAGATTTATTCTTCCAAATGGCCATATTTTTCAATTGCAATAATTTCGGCTTTTTTTGGCGCCATATTAGCAAATTTATTGTCTAATCTTTAATAACTGTATTCGCCGAATATTTTAGTTACATCCTTTTCCCAAGGACCATAATATTTTTCTAGTAACTCATCTGCAGAGCTTTTTTTCTTTTCAATATTTTCTTTCAGGGAGTCTAAAAAAAGAGTTTCGTCAGAATATAAACCATTGGAACTAGCTTTGGCTCTTTGTTTTAGACCATTTTCTGAAATTTGAACCAGCTCTTTTGCTATATCAATTAATTTTATGTTTCCTGCAGAACCGTTCAGTCCTTCTTTTGCGGCAGCAATTCGCAAGCTTTCTCGGTCATTTTCATTCCAACTTTTTGCTATATCCCAAGCTGCATCTAAAGAGCTCTGATTATAGCATATACCGACCCAGAAAGCTGGTAGGGCACACAGGCGGTGCCATTGACCTGCGTCTGCACCTCTCATTTCTATGAACCTTTTCAACCGTGCTTCTGGAAAAATTGTTGTTAAATGGTCGGCCCAATCATCTAGTGTCGGCAATTCACCAGGAAGAGCTGGAAGTTCTCCATTCATAAAAGCCCTGAATGATTGCCCTAGTGCATTGATGTAGTTGCCATTTCGATACACAAAGTACATAGGCACATCTAATGCATATTCTACCCAGCTCTCGTATCCAAACCCGTCATTAAAAACAAATGGCAGCATTCCTGTTCTTTGTTCATCTAAACTTCGCCAAATTCTACTTCTCCAACTTTTATGATCTGTTGGTTTTCCATCAAAAAAGGGAGAATTTGAAAAAAGTGCCGTTGCGACGGGCTGCAACGCTAGTGCAACTCGCATTTTCTGTATCATGTCAGTCTCTGAAGCATAATCTAAATTTACTTGGACTGTGCAGGTTCGAAACATCATCGATTTGCCCATTGTGCCAACTTTATCCATATATTGGCTCATTAATCTATAACGCCCTTTCGGCATCATGGGCATGTCATCATGCTTCCAATGTGGGGCAGCGCCTATGCCTATGAATCCAATGTTCAGCTTATCGGCTATAGATTTAACCTCCATTAAATGTTCATTGACTTCATCACAAGTCTGAAAAATTGTCTGGAATTGAGCGCCAGATAGCTCTAGTGCACCGCCAGGCTCTAAAGAAACATTAGCGCCATTTTTGGTAAGCCCTATTGTGTTGTTTTTTTCTTTTACTGGTTTCCAACCATATTCATTCTCCAAACCTTTTAGGATAGAAAGAACAGATCGATTTCCACTATATGGGATAGGTAAGAGGGTCTCTTTACAGTAACCAAACTTTTCGTGCTCTGTTCCAATACGCCACTCTGATTTTGGTTTGCATCCAGAGGCTAAGTATTCAGTAAGCTGGTTATAGTTTTCTATTCGACCGCCACCTGACTGTGGGATAGACATCAAGAACTCCAAATTTCCACCTTAACGAGCCTTGCGCCATTTTTTAATTAAGGTCAATGCACCTATTTAATCGAAGCCATAAATTCCTGACTTTATTTTAAATATTCTTGGTGACCCAATCACCAAAATTTGATTGCCAAAGTGTTAAAGCTGAGACTGCTGCTGTGTCAGCCCGCAAAATTCGTGGACCCAGGCTTATAGAAAAAGTTTTTGGGTTTTGCAAAAAATAGTTTTTTTCTCTTTTAGAAAAACCGCCTTCAGGTCCTATGAATATAGCCCAAGGCCCATTTGGAAGGCTAGAAAAATCTATTGTTGGCTTTAATTCATCTTCGTTGCAAAAAAAAATATTCCTATGGTCTGGCCAGTTTTCTAGTGTGTCAGTTAGTTTGCAAATATTATGTACTTTAGGAACGTACGTTCCACCACATTGTTCTGCCGCTTCAACTGCATGGGACTGAAGACGATTCTGATTAATCCGTTCTGAATTGGTAAACTCACAATATGTTGGGAAAATCTCTGCCACTCCAAGTTCTGTGGCTTTTTCAACGATAAAATCGGTACGGGACTTTTTTATTGGAGAAAAAAATAGCCAAATATCAGGAGGTGCCAAAGAGGGTCTAATCTTGTTTAAACATTTTAATGTTACAATTCGTTTGTTTCCTCCAACAATTTCTGCCAGCCATTCACCATCACTGTTATTAAAAATAAGAATTTGGTTTCCGACGTTTTGTCGCATTACAGCAAATAAGTAATTTGCTTGATTGCGTTCCAAAGAAATGATTTGAGCATCACAAAGTTGATTTTTTACATATAGTCTTATTTTTGCATCCATAGGGGCACCATATGTCGCAAAATCCAACAAAGCCAGATAAACTCGGTCAAGTTTCTGACGCTGTTATAGGTAACTGGGTAGACAACGTAGCCCCAGTTAAGCTTAGACCATATTTGCGTTTGTCGCGGGCAGATCGACCAATTGGAACTTGGCTACTATTGATACCATGTTGGTGGGGTTTGTTAGCGGGAATTTTGCAAGATGGAACAGTTTTCACTAGCGACTTTTGGTTGTTTTCATCCTGTGCTGTTGGAGCTCTATTGATGCGTGGTGCTGGTTGTACCTGGAACGATATTACTGACAGAAAAATTGATGGTGCAGTTGAGAGAACGAGATCAAGGCCAATACCTTCCGGGCAAGTTACTTTGACCCAAGCAGTAATTTGGATGATTTTGCAAATTAGTTTAGCTGGCCTGATCCTACTTAGTTATAACCTGAACTCGATAATATTAGGATTGAGCTCGTTGTTTTTAGTTGTCATTTATCCTTTCGCAAAAAGATTTACCTGGTGGCCACAAGTATTCCTTGGACTCGCATTTAATTGGGGAATACTTTTGCTTTTTGTGGCTCATACCGGAAGCCTTAGCTGGCCAATTATTACTTTATACATTGCTGGAGTTTTTTGGACCCTGTTTTACGATACAATTTACGCTTATCAGGACAGTCAAGATGATTTGCTTATAGGTGTGAAATCAACAGCTATCTTATTTGGAGAACATGCAAAGAAATGGCTATTTAGTTTTATTTTATGCTGCGTATTTTTAATGCTGGTTTCTATATCTATGGTAACTCAGGAAAGAACAATTTTGTCAAAAACAATATCCTATTTCGGAGTTCTGAGTTTTTTAATTCACTTAATTTTGCAATTGAAAAATTTTGATGCGCAAGACTCTCGAGTTTTGTTGCACCTTTTTCGCTCTAACCGAAATGCGGGGCTTATTTTGGGAGTTTTTCTTTGTCTAGCTATACCAGTATGATTGCACAAATCGATACTTCCGCGTAATAAATGAACCCATAAATTTTTTTCGTGAGACCTAATGCAATTACCAAAAGTGTTTTGGAATTATTTTTCTTTTTTTTCTGCAGCTATAACTTCAGTACTGGTTGCCACTGTCGCTATTGACTTAATTGAAAAAACATCACGTGACCAAGTCAAAAAAGAGTTGTTAACAGGTGGAGCGACATGGGCTGATGTTGAAACTGTGGGTCTGCAAGTATTTTTGATAGGAAACGCTCCAGATGAGGCTAGCAGATTTAATGCAATAAGTCTGGCAGGGAATGTGGTTGATGCTGAGCGCGTAATTGACCAAATGAACATTATTGATAATCAAACTGTTAAGCCACCCGATTTGAAATTAGAAATTTTAAAGAATGGGAGCGATATTTCTGTTTATGGAATTGTACCAAAGAAATTTAACAAAAGTGCCCTAATAGATTCTCTTAAAGAAAAAGGTAAAACATCAAGGGCGGTAAGAGATTTCATTGAGTACTCTAGTATAGATGCAGATCAAACTTGGGCTAAGTCCATTCGCTTTGGTGTATTGGTTTTGAAGAAGGTGAGTTTGGCTCGTTTGGAGATAAAACCTGGCATTGTCAAAGGTGAGGTTGTTGCTGAAGATTTAGAGCAAAAATATTTATTACAAAAACAGTGGGCAAGCGATCTTCCCAAGGATGTAAAACAGAAAATTGAGATAAAATCTCCGCGCCCGTTGATTTCGCCATTTTCTTTTAGAATGACAAAAGGTGAAGGATTCCTTCGTTTAGATGCATGCAGTGCTGATAATAAGGAGGCTGCTTCTAAAATATTAAAAGAAGTTACTAAATTATCAGGTAAAAAAGGTTTTATATGTGAAGTTGGACTTGGGCAACCTTCTGCTGATTGGGTTAAAATCGTTTTAAGTACACTAAATGCTTTGTCTCAAACTAAAGAAGCTTCAGTTACTATTATAAATGATGAAATTTCACTTGTTGTTCAGGAAATGGATTTGGAACTGGATTTTCAAAATATGGTGCAGAAGTTAGAAAACGATTTAACAGATAATTATTTATTGGATGCCAAACTTATATCGTCCTCAGATAGTGGCAGCGATATGGGTGAGTCAATTGTGCTTACCTTAAGTCCAGAAGGTTTATTTCAAATGAATGGACGCGTTCGTTTTGAAACAGCAAAAACTACACTTACGAGTTTAGCAGAAGCTAAGTTTGGTAAGGGTTTTGTAAACAATAAACTCAAAATTGATGCCTCAGCAACACAAGACTGGAGTGAGTTAATAATGTTTGGAATTGAATCCATTTCACTATTAAGAAATGGATCTATCAAAATAAATAATTCTGGAATTTCTGTTTCCGGTGACTCAAATGAAGCCAATATAGCTGTTAAAATTGCACAGAACTTCTATGGAAAACTAACGATCAACCAACCGCTTAAAACCAAGATTAGTTACGTTGAACCTCCAAAAATTGTTGAGCCAAAAGGTCCATCTGATGAAGAATGCTTAAAAGACGTTCAGGAACTTCTTAATGAGAGAAAGATCACTTTTGAACCTAGTTCAGATCGCATAAATTTAGATGGTCAGCAGTTATTGGATGAGATTGCGGATATTCTTCGTGAATGTGATGAGCTATCTTTAGAAATAGCAGGACATACAGATAGTCAGGGTAGAGAGGAGATGAACCTTCAGCTGTCACAATCGCGCGCAACAGCAGTTCTCATCGAGCTGCAAAGGAGAAAAGTATTGACTACAAATTACGTAGCAAAAGGGTATGGGGAAGTTGAGCCAATTGCGGATAACGAAACCGAAGAAGGTAGAGAAATTAATCGGAGAATTGAATTTAAATTAGCGTCAGACGAAAATTTAGAAAGAGACCAGAGTGATTAAATGAATAGAGAAGAATTTATCGTTAGTGCTGCAATTATTTTATTTCTTGCCTTTTTGCTGGGTTGGCTTTCGCGCTGGTTATTACAGCGTTTGAACATGGTGTCTGAAAAAGACTTAAATCAATTCAATAAAATTTCCGCAGCTTTGCATGAGGCTGAGGAAAATAATGAAAAAGCTAGAGTTCGTGAATTAGAACTTAATAAAAAGGTTTCACAATTAGAAGCTGAATTGGGGGCTGCTATGGATGGTTTACGAGCTGCGCGTTTAGAAACTGAAGAGCTAAAATCTGCTTCTTCAGAAAAAAAACGCTGACTTTAGAACTTATTCCAGCGATCTAAGGCGAGCTCATCGTCAACAGTAGCATCGACCCACTTTTCTTTACCGTTAATTACTTCCTTCTTCCAGAAAGGTGCTCTCGATTTTAAATAATCCATCAAGTATTCGGCAGCTTCAAATGCTTCTCTGCGATGTTCGGCAGCTGTTGCAACCATCATTATGGGCTCACCCGGTTCGAGTTTCCCGTAACGATGTATTACCAATGCGTCATTTATATTCCAGCGTTTAACGGCATTGTTAATCATAGATGTTATTTGGTTTTCAGTCATCCCTGGATAATGTTCTATGAACATAAAATCGAGATTTTCTGATTTTTTTCCCCTTACAATTCCAGTAAAAGTAACTAGAGCGCCAACATTATTTAGTTTCTTACTAAATTGTTCAATTTCTTTAGAAAAGTCGAAAACTTCATTTTGAACGGATACATACAAAAAGACTAACCTCCAGTCATGGGTGGAAAAAATGCTACTTCTTTGGCATTTAATATGGAGGCATCGAAATTTGTTAATTCTTGATTGATGGCGACTCTAAACAAGTCTTGGTCGGCAAAAACTTCAGAATAGCGGATATCTTTTTTCATTAGTTCTTCAAGAAGTTCAGCTACTGTAGTTGCATTTGTTTCGATACTTTCGCTGGGCTTACCAATTTTTTCCCTTATCCAGGAAAAATAAATTAAGTCTACCATATTTAACCTTTCAAATGGGGCCAAGCCTTTTGGAGATATTCATAACCTGTAATTAGTGTTAGGGCTGCAGCAATCCAAAGAAAAACAAGTCCAAAGTTGCTTGAGTAAACCATAGCATTTGATAACAACTCTAAGTTCTTGGTGCTCGCAATATTTTTTTCTGATAAAGTAATGTGGTAATGTTCGAATACACCATGTGAGAACAAGATAGCTATTGCCAACATTTGGGCAGACGTTTTTAATTTTGCAATTTTAGTCACCTTGAGTAGTTTTGTTTTGTCACCCAGATACTCTCTTAACCCAGAAATGAAAACTTCTCTGAACATGATCACTGTTGCTGGTAGTACTAGCCAAGGTGACATGCTCGAATAGCCGACAATTACCATTAAAGCTATTACCACCATGGCCTTGTCTGCTATTGGATCTAACATTGACCCTAGCTTAGTTTCTTGAGACCAAGCCCTCGCTAAAAACCCATCAAACCAGTCTGTAATAGCTGCTCCAACGAACAGTAAAAGTGCAAACCAATCAGCATATGGTCTATTGAAATAAAGAAACATCACTGCAACAGCTGGTGCAGCTATCAATCTGAGCACTGTCAATATATTTGGAGTTGTCCACATTTTTGAATGTTTACTAGAAAGATTTATTGTCTGTGGCTTTGTTCATACGAAAGTGCTCACTATTAGCTTCTTAGAATTTCCAATATTCTGATGACCCCAAATTCATAGCCCTTTACTCCAAGACCGGCAATAACTCCGTCAGCTCTAAGGGACACATAGGACTTATGTCTGAAGTCTTCTCTTCTGTGAATATTTGAAACATGAACTTCTATTACTGGCCCCTCGAAAGCTATTAAGGCGTCCATAATAGCTACAGAAGTATGCGAATAAGCAGCTGGATTAATTACAATTCCAGATCCATCAATTCTTGCTTCGTGTATCCAATCGATCAAATCAGCTTCGCTGTTTGACTGCCGCAAATCAATTGTACAGCCTTCGGCCTGAGCTATTAAACTGCATGCTTTTTCTACATCAGTTAACGTCTTAGAGCCATAAAGTTCTGGCTGTCTTTTCCCTAATAAATTCATATTGGGACCATTGAGAATATATATTTTCCCAGTCATTTTGTTATCCTGTTTAGTCTTTTAACTTTTAGGCTAGTTTCTCACTTATATAAGATCACACAAGAGCCCAGATTATCAAAAAGCTCCCGAGCAGCATTCGGTATAGAACATATGGAGTGAAATTAACAGTCTTTAATAAACGCATCATTAAACTGAGGGCACCGAAAGCAGCGAGGGCAGATACGACTATGGCTACAACTAACTCAGCCCAGTTTACGGAGATATTCTCAATACCTATCGAATAAAATTCTAGTGCGGCTGCCGCTATTATTGTTGGAATTGACATAAGCATGGAGATTTTAATAGCGCTGGCTCGATCATAATTTAAAAAACGAGCGCCTGTAATCGTTATGCCGGATCTGGAAGTACCAGGAATCAACGCTAACATTTGCCAACACCCAAGTATTAAAGCATGGCGCATTGTCCAGTCAGATAATTCTCTTTTCTGTTGTTTTCTTTTGTCGGAGACCCAAAGTAAAATCCCAAAGCCGAACATGGTTAGGCCAATAATAAGAGTACTATCCCTTACATAGTCGTATATGCCTGTATATTTTAGTATCCCGCCTAAAATAACAGCTGGCGTTGTTGCTATCGCTAAACAAATTGCAAATTTGGTTTCGTTATTTGAGAGCTTTCCAAAGAAAACGTTAGAAACCCCAATCGCAATGGCTTTTACGTCGGCCCAAAAAAAGAAGATTACGGCAACTAACGTTCCAAGATGGACAGACACATCAATTAACAAGCCTTGATCTTTGTTTCCACTAAAAGTGGGGAATAATATTAAGTGACCGCTAGATGATACGGGTAAAAACTCTGTAATACCCTGAATTAGTGATAAAAAAATTATGTTTAGTAGTTCCATTCTTGCAACTCTATAAAATTTTTAGAATCAATACACTAAAAGAAAATCAATAACATTGGTAAAAATGGGACCGGTTCGGACCTAAAATTACAAAAGAAATTATGTTTTTTAAAGCTGGTTGATAAAATAGCTATTTTTTAGGTAAGTATTACTTACTTTTCTTTTAAAGAAAACTAGTTTAAGTAACAACTTCGTGAAAATGGAGAGCTAGTATGGCAAAGCAACCAATGCTTAAGTTCGTGAATTTCGAAAGGCAAATGCCTGATAAGCGAAATGCAAATGTTCGCAATAAAGACTTTTTAGAAATTTATTCTGAATTTGCCAACGCTAAAGCAAAAGAACAGGCAAGTCGGTGTAGTCAGTGTGGTGTTCCTTATTGCCAATCTCATTGCCCTCTTCACAACAATATACCAGATTGGTTGAAACTAACGGCTGAAGGGCGCTTGCAAGAAGCCTATGAGGCTAGCCAAGCCACAAATGCGTTCCCAGAAATTTGTGGAAGAATTTGTCCTCAAGACAGATTGTGTGAAGGAAATTGTGTCATAGAGCAGTCTGGCCACGAAACTGTAACAATAGGGGCCATCGAAAAATATATAACTGATACAGCATGGGAAGAGGGCTGGGTAAAAGCCAATGTGCCCCAGGTTTTGGTTGAGAAAAGTGTTGGGATAATAGGTGCTGGGCCAGGCGGTCTAGCAGCTGCGGAGCGATTACGACGAGAGGGTTTTGAAGTTACAGTTTATGATCGTTATGACCGGGCTGGAGGTCTCCTGACTTATGGAATACCTGGCTTTAAATTAGAAAAAAATATCGTGCAAAGGAGAAATAATCAACTTGAAGAAAGTGGGGTTAAATTCTTCCTTAACACTGACATTGGAGTAGACAAAACCTTTGATCAAATTTGCGATGAGCATGATTTTATAATTATTGCTACTGGCGTTTATAAAGCACGTGAACTTGACGTGCCGAACAGGGGGCTAAAAGGTTCTCTTGCTGCTCTAGATTATTTAACAGCTTCAAATAGAGTTAGTTTTGGTGACGAAGTCGATGAATTTGAAAATGGTACTTATAACGCAAAGGGCAAAAAGGTAGTCGTAATAGGCGGAGGAGATACAGCTATGGACTGTGTCCGGACTGCCATACGGCAAGGTGCCACTTCGGTGAAATGTTTGTACAGGCGGGATAGAGCTAATATGCCTGGTTCACAAAGAGAGGTTCAAAACGCTGAAGAGGAAGGTGTAGTTTTTGAATGGTTGACTTCCCCTCAGGGTTTTCGCGGTGACAACGATATTTCTGACTTAACTAATTTTAAAGATCAAAGTGGCGATCTCAAGGGCGTTGTAGTTCGAAAAATGCGACTCGGAGATCCTGATGCGACGGGACGGCGAACCCCGGAAGAGGTGGATGGTTCTGATTATATTGAGCAAGCTGATTTGGTTATTGAAGCGTTGGGGTTTGAACCGGAAGATTTACCCAAGATGTGGGATCAACCAGAACTTCCAGTTTCGCGCTGGGGAACGATAAAGGTCGAATATGGAACGGGCAAAACAAGCTTAGATAACGTGTATGCTGTTGGGGATATTGTTAGAGGCGCTTCTCTGGTTGTTTGGGCTATTCGAGATGGCAAAGAAGCAGCAGAAGCCATCATAGAAAAATGCAAAGGCGCTCTAACGATTGCTGCGGAATAAACCTATAATAGAGCCAATGAATAAAAGCGATTTTAGTTTTTATGGATCAATAAATGATAACAACTTTTATGATAAAGCTTAGAGGGCTTACTGATTATGAAATATGATAAAAATTGGGTTTCTGAAGAACACAAAAAAAGAAATTGGATGTCAAAAAATAGTCTTTATCGAGAAGAAACAGAACATGCTTCTTGCGGTGTTGGACTTGTTGTTTCTTTAGATGGTCAGCCCAGTCGAAAAGTAGTTGAAAATGGAATAGAAGCCCTGAAAGCTGTTTGGCATAGGGGCGCTGTTGATGCGGATGGCAAAACTGGAGATGGTGCAGGAATCCATATTCAAATACCTGTGCCGTTCTTTTACGATCAAATCAGACGTACTGGACACGAACCGCGATTGGACGAGTTGATAGCGGTTGGTCAGGTTTTTTTGCCCCGAACAGATTTTGGCGCTCAAGAAACTTGTAGGACTATCGTAGAGACCGAAGTTCTTCGTTTGGGATATTACATATATGGATGGAGGCATGTTCCTGTTGAAGTTGAATGTCTCGGAGAAAAAGCGAATGCAACTAGGCCTGAAATTGAGCAAATACTTATTTCTAACTCAAAAGGGGTCGATGAAGTAACATTTGAACGTGAGCTGTATGTAATTCGTCGTAGAATTGAGAAGGCAGCAGCAGAAGCTGGAATAACCGATTTGTATTTAGCATCGTTATCTTGCCGATCTATAATTTACAAAGGAATGATGTTGGCTGAGCAAGTAGCGGTATTTTATCCGGACTTGATGGATGAACGATTTGAGAGTGCATTTGCAATTTATCATCAGCGATATTCTACAAACACATTTCCACAGTGGTGGCTCGCCCAGCCCTTCAGAATGCTTGCTCACAATGGGGAAATTAATACCTTGAAAGGTAATACAAATTGGATGAAAAGCCATGAAATCAGAATGGCTTCAAGTGCTTTCGGCCCACTAGCTGATGATATAAAACCGATAATTCCAGGGGGTTCTTCCGATTCAGCAGCGCTTGACTCAGTTTTTGAAGTTCTAGTCCGAGCTGGTCGAAATGCACCCATGGCCAAGACAATGCTAGTGCCAGAAAGCTGGTCAAACCAGGCAAAGGAATTGCCACAAAAATGGCGGGATATGTATTCCTACTGTAATTCTGTCATGGAACCTTGGGACGGTCCGGCCGCCTTGGCAATGACGGATGGTCGTTGGGTATGTGCCGGTCTGGATAGAAATGGCCTAAGGCCATTGCGCTACGTCATTACTGGTGATGGACTATTGATTGCCGGATCAGAAGTGGGAATGGTCCCCTCCGAAGAAGCTACTGTAAGAGAAAAAGGAGCTCTTGGCCCAGGTCAATTACTTGCGGTTGATATGGAAGAAGGACGACTATACCACGACACAGAAATTAAAAATAAACTATCAGAAAGCCAGCCTTTTGGTGAGTGGGTGAGTAAGATAAGTGATCTCGGATCGTCGTTGGAGAAAGTAACAGAGAAAGCAATTTTTTCCGGATCCGAACTGAGAAAGCGTCAAATAGCGGCCGGATATTCTGTGGAAGAAATCGAACAAATTTTAGCCCCAATGGTAGAGGACGCAAAAGAAACACTGGCATCTATGGGAGATGATACTCCTAGTGCTGTCTTATCAAAAAAGTACAGACCTCTAAGCCATTACTTTCGGCAGAATTTCTCACAAGTTACTAATCCTCCAATCGATAGTTTGCGTGAATACCGCGTTATGTCTTTAAAGACGCGTTTTGGAAATTTGAAAAATGTATTGGATGAAAGTAGTACCCAAACAGAAATACTAGTTTTGGACACTCCTTTTGTTGGTAATGCACAGTGGGATGAATTGAAGAAACAATTTAATACTGATTTAGTTGAAATAGATTGCACATTTGCTTCTGACGCTGGAACAGGAGATCTTCAAAGTGAATTAGAGCGAATAAGATCTGAGGCAGAGGACGCAGTGAGGTCTGGGGCTGGACACCTGGTGCTCTCAGACCACTGCTCTAACGAAACTAAAGTTGCTATGCCAATGATATTAGCCACTTCAGCAGTGCATAGTCATTTAACCAGAAAAGGGTTGCGTACATTTTGTTCGCTAAACGTTAGATCTGCTGAGTGTATAGATCCTCATTACTTTGCAGTTTTGATTGGGGCTGGAGCAACGATAGTTAACGCATATCTAGCCGAGGATACAATAGCTGACCGAATAGATAGAGGTTTACTGCAGGGTCCTTTAACTGAAGCTACCCGTCGTTATAGAGAAGCTATTGATCAGGGCTTACTAAAGATCATGGCAAAAATGGGTATCTCTGTTGTTTCGTCATACAGAGGTGGCTTAAATTTTGAAGCTGTTGGGCTTTCTCGTGCTATGTGCGCTGAATACTTTCCTGGATTAATGAGTAGGATTTCTGGAATTGGTGTACATGGGATACAACAAAAGGCGATTGAAATTCACAAACTTGGTTGGTTTGGGCAAGATATTTTGCCAATTGGTGGGTTTTACAAATCAAGAAAAACTGGTGAAGCGCATGCATGGGAAGCGCAGACTATGCATATGATGCAGACTGCTTGTAATAGAGCAAGTTATGATCTTTGGAAGCAATATTCAAATCGAATGCAGTCTAATCCTCCAATACACTTGAGGGACCTTCTTGCTATAAAGCCACTCGGCAAATCTATACCATTAGAGAATGTTGAAAGCATTACCTCAATTAGGAAGCGGTTTGTAACCCCTGGAATGTCCTTGGGTGCACTAAGCCCTGAAGCTCACAAAACTCTTAATGTGGCCATGAATAGAATTGGTGCTAAATCTGATAGTGGTGAGGGAGGCGAGGATCCAGCCCACTTTCACCCAGAACCAAATGGCGATAATCCTTCTGCAAAAATAAAACAAGTTGCTTCCGGTCGTTTTGGCGTAACTGCTGAATATCTTAATCAGTGCGAAGAATTGGAAATTAAAGTTGCCCAAGGAGCTAAGCCTGGTGAAGGTGGTCAGCTTCCCGGAATGAAGGTTACTGACCTAATAGCGCGCCTGAGGCATTCCACTAAAGGAGTGACATTGATATCGCCACCGCCACATCATGATATATATTCAATCGAGGATCTGGCACAGCTTATTTACGATTTAAAACAGATCAATCCACGTTGCAAAGTTACTGTTAAATTAGTCGCTGCTTCAGGTGTTGGTACAATTGCTGCTGGAGTTGCTAAAGCTGAGGCTGATGTGATTTTAATATCTGGCCATAATGGCGGGACGGGGGCATCACCGGCTACGTCAATTAAGTTTGCTGGTCTGCCTTGGGAAATGGGCTTAACAGAAGCTCATCAAGTTTTAGCCATGAACAATTTGAGAGATAGAATTACTCTTAGAACAGACGGTGGTCTGCGCACAGGCCGTGATATAGTCATGGCGGCAATGATGGGAGCAGAAGAGTTTGGAATCGGAACAGCTGCGTTGATAGCAATGGGCTGCATCATGGTCCGTCAGTGTCAATCTAACACTTGCCCAGTTGGTGTCTGTACTCAAGATGAAGCGTTGAGAGAAAAATTTACAGGAAATGCAGAAAAGGTAGTAAATTTGATTACTTTTTATGCTCAGGAAGTTAGAGAGATTTTGGCAAACATAGGTGCTCGAAGTTTGGATGAAATTATAGGGCGTGCCGATTTGCTTGGTCAGGTAAGTAGAGGCTCCGATCACTTGGACGATCTTGATTTAAATCCGTTATTAATTACTGTCGATGGTGCAGAAAAAATCTTATATGATCGGTCAAGGCCTCGAAATGAGGTCCCAGACACATTGGACAAAGAAATTGTTAGAGATGCTGCAAGGTTTCTGAAAGATGGAGAAAAAATGCAGTTATCCTATGCCATTCAAAATACTCACAGAACAGTTGGCACGCGCACATCAAGTGAAATTGTTCAAAGATTTGGCATGAGAAATTCTCTTCAAGAAGATCATTTAACTGTTAAGTTAACTGGATCTGCAGGCCAAGCATTGGGGGCTTTTGCTGCGCCAGGGCTTAAAATTGAAGTTTCTGGCGATGCAAATGATTATGTAGGAAAAGGCTTATCTGGTGGTATGATTGTAGTACGACCGCCGATGGTAAGTCCGTTAGTAGCAGCAGAAAATACTATTGTGGGTAACACTGTATTATACGGAGCAACAGATGGTTTTCTGTTTGCTTCTGGTCGAGCTGGAGAACGTTTTGCCGTTAGAAATTCTGGTGCAAAAGTTGTCGTCGAGGGTTGTGGATCGAACGGATGTGAATACATGACGGGAGGAGTAGCGGTTATTTTGGGCAGCATAGGCGCTAACTTTGGAGCTGGTATGACGGGTGGAATGGCATACATTTATGATCCAGAAGATCAAGCACAGGAAGTTATGAATTTGGAGTCTATAGTTACCTCAAGAGTAGAAATTGATCATTGGAAAATAGAATTGAGAAGTTTAATTGAAAAGCATGCAAATGAAACTGAAAGTAGGAGAGCTATCGAAATTCTTCGAAATTGGGAAACGGAAGTAAAAAATTTCGTGCAGATATGCCCAAAAGAAATGCTCAATAAAATTTCTCATCCAATTTGTTTAGATGAAGGGTTAATTCCGGCTGAATAGAATTCTCACTAAAGCGCTCTTTTAGGAAAAGTGTATTTAAGTATACTTAAACCCGTTTTTAGATACACTTACCATAAAGCTACCTGAATGATTAAAAGATCAAAAAAGATATTTCTGTCAGTTTGTATGCTGACTTTTGTTGTTTTGTTTTTCATTGTTCTGCTTTTCAGGTTTATCCCTATCCCCACTACTCCTTACATGGTGTCAGAGGGATCAATATCATACACTTGGATAAGTTTAGACAAAGTATCCGCCAATGTGCCTTTGGCTATAGTAGCTGCAGAGGATGCAAACTTTTGCAATCACTGGGGTTTTGATATGAAAGCTATCAGATTAGCTATCGAGCAAGGGGGTAATAGAGGTGCTTCAACAATTAGTCAGCAAGTAGTAAAAAATTTGTTCCTTTGGCATGAAAGAAGTTGGATTAGGAAATTTTTTGAAGCTATTTTGACGCCAGCTGTAGAGATAGCATGGTCTAAAAGGAGAATTTTGGAAGTTTACATCAATATTGCTGAATTTGATCAAGGAATTTTTGGAATTGAGGAAGCGAGCCAGCAGCTGTTTGGATTACCAGCAAGCCAATTAAGTTTATCTGAAGCATCCCTATTGGCTGCTGTTTTACCCAACCCTAAACAACGTTCTGTAAAAAACCCTAGCCTTTTTGTTCAAAGACGTGCGTTGGCAATTTCTGATGGGGCTTCCACAATTTTAAAAGATGAGCGCTCACAATGTTTTACAGATTGAAAAACGTTTTAAATAGGTGCATGAATTTTTTGTATGAAATTTAAATTGTAAAATGCTTAGACTATACCATTTACCTCTTTCACCATTTTGTCGAAAAGTAAGGCTTGTACTGGCTGAGAAAAAAGTTGAAGTGGAACTTATTGAGGAAAGATACTGGGAGCAATCACCCGAATTCTTAAAGAAAAGCCCTAGCGGGAAAATACCTATATTGCAGTTAAATGGGAAGCTCCTTACTGAGAGCACACCTATATGTGAGTTCTTGGAAGAGTTGTATCCAGAGCCAAAGTTAATGCCTGATAGTGCTGAAGATCGCTATGAGGTAAGAAGATTGATAAATTGGTTTGATGATAAATTCCATAATGAAGTTACTTCCAAGCTTTTACATGAAAGAATAAATAAAAAGATAATGAAACAGGGCGCTCCTGATAGTAAAAATGTCATGAATGGAAAGCGCAAAATTAAATATCACTTTGATTACATGACCTACTTACTTGAGCGCCGCAGGTGGTTGGCGGGCAACACGATGACACTGGCTGATTTTACTGCAGCAGCACATTTTTCGACTTTGGATTATACCAAAGATGTTGATTGGGTAGAGTCTAGTACCGTCAAAGATTGGTATGCAAAAATAAAATCACGACCAGCTTTTCGTGGTATTTTAGCAGATCAAATTTCAGGGTTTCCACCTTCAGATCATTATAATGATTTGGATTTTTAAAAATTGAATAAGATTTATTTTCAATTTTAAAAAAATATATCTGCTATCATAAAATTTAAATGAATTTGAAGCATGTGAATGATACAAAATGACTTGAAATATAAATTAAAAGAGCAGGCCAGTTTGGAAGGTTTTAGCCTAATGCGAGTATGTCGTCCTTGGAGTCTAGAAAGTCATTCTGAGCGGCTTCAGGAATTTTTGAGGCAAAATTGGCATGGCGAAATGGCATGGATGAAAGAAAAGGTAGAGTGGCGATCTGATCCAAGTAGTCTATGGCCAAAAGCAAAGTCATGTATCATGTTGGGAGAGAGCTATTCTCCCAATCATGACCCTTTAGAAATCTTAGAGAAAAAAACGAAAGGCGCAATCTCTGTGTATGCGCAAAATAGAGATTATCATGATGTATTAAAAAAGCGACTGAAGCGCTTAGCTAGCTGGCTCATTAAAGAATGTGAATGTGAGGTTAAAGTTTTTGTTGATACAGCACCTGTACCTGAAAAGGCGCTGGGTCAGGCGGCAGGGTTAGGTTGGCAGGGAAAGCATACAAATCTCGTGAGCAAAGATTTGGGAAGCTGGTTTTTTATAGGCTCTATATTCACAACGGTTGATATTGAAGAAGATAGCAAGGAAATTAATAATTGTGGGACATGCAGATCTTGCCTAGATATCTGTCCAACAAAGGCTTTTCCAGAACCCTACAAGTTGGATGCGCGTCTTTGTATTTCATATCTCACAATAGAAAGTAAGAGTGCCGTTCCTGAAAACCTAAGATCGAAAATTGGAAATCGTATATATGGTTGTGATGATTGTCTGGCTGTGTGTCCTTGGAACAAATTTGCAAAAGAGGCGGCAGATAACAAATACCATGCGCGCACAGATCTTTTGGAACCTGATTTGGGTGAATTAGTAATTTTAGACGACACTTCATTTAGGAAAAAATTTTCAGGAAGCCCTATTAAAAGGATAGGGCGTGATAGATTTATCAGAAATGTACTTTATGCGATTGGTAATTCTCATGAAAAAAAATATGTGGATACCATTGAGTTTCTTTTGAAAGATCCCAACCCTGTAGTTGCAGATGCAGCGCGATGGGCGAAAAGAGAGCTAAACGGATAAAATTTGACGCAAATGGACGGGTCTCGCCAGAATTAAAAATTAATTGCTATTGCATAGTCGACTTAAGGAATAAAAATGTCATTTATTTTAGGTGTTGATACAGGTGGTACCTATACGGATGCGGTTATTCTAGAAAATGAAGAACGTATTATTGCATTTTCTAAAGCTTTAACAACCCATAGCGATTTATCGATTGGCATCGGATCGGCAATTCAAAAAGCGGTGATACAGAAAAATATAGACCCAGAAAAAATATCCTTAGTTTCGCTGTCGACGACACTTGCAACTAATGCATTAGTTGAAGGACAGGGAGATCGAGTTGCACTGGTCATGAGTGGTTTCAAAGAGAGTGATCTAGAGAAACATGCAATTATTGATGCGCTTAAAGGCGATCCGTTTTTGGTTACTAAAGGGGGTCATAATTATGCTGGCTATCAAAATAGTCCACTTGATAAAGATAAACTGGCAAAGTGGGTGTCAAAAGTTGAAGGCGTTTCTGCTTATGCAGTTTGTTCACAATTTGCAGTTAGGAACCCAGAGCATGAATTGCAAGCTGCTGAAATTATCCGTGAACTGACAGGTAGGCCTGTGAGCTTATCTTATCAGCTTTCTGCTAAGCTTAATGGTCCAAAGAGAGCTTTGACAGCAATTTTGAATGCGCGATTAATCGGTTTAATCGATTTGTTAATTATAAAGGCTGAGGATGTCATAAAAAACCTTGGGATCATGGCGCCGATGATGGTTGTAAGAGGAGATGGTGCTCTAATTAGCGCAGAGCAAGCACGCGAAAAACCAATTGAAACTATTTTGAGTGGGCCTGCAGCGTCACTTGTAGGTGCAAGGTGGTTAACAGATGAAAGTGACGCAATCGTCTCAGATATTGGTGGGACAACGACCGATATAGCTGTTTTGAGAGGAGGAAAGCCTGCCATTGATCCAAAAGGGGCAAGTGTAGGCCCTTACAGAACCATGGTGGAAGCAGTCGCTATGTATACCTTTGGCTTGGGTGGCGATAGCGAGGTAAACTTGAAACAGGGTGGCTTAGATGGAGATATCTTATTGGGCCCCAAGCGTGTCATTCCAATTTGTTTAGCTGCATCAATTGATCGAAGTTTAATTCATAACGTATTAGATGCCCAACTTAAAAGTGAAACTCCCAATGAGTTTGATGCGCGATTTATACGCCTAGTGAAGGCGTCTAAAGAGCCAGTACTGTCGGACCGTGATGATAAAGTTTTTTCAAGAATTGGCAAACAATTCTCTCCCATAAGTGAGGTGATTAAATCTCGCCTTGATTTTCAATCTATAAAAAAATTAATTTCTTTAGGATTTGTTCAAATGTCTGCTCTCACACCGACCGATGCCAGCCATGCACTTGGTAACTCAAGTTTTTGGGATAAAGAGGCGGCATCTAAGGCAATTGATCTTTTTGCGCGACGTCGTAGTGGTTCAGGAGAGCTCTTGGCTGGGTCAACATCCGAAATGGCGGAAATAATTATTTCACAGCTTACCAAGCAAACAAGTAATTCTATTTTGGAAATGGCCTTTTCAGAGGAAGAGGTTGGTATTGCTAATACGCCAGGTATTTTAGCACAACACCCTATAACTCAACTTGGTTTAAACGGTTACAGAAATTTACTTAAAATTGATGTTGGAATTAATAAAAAAATAATAGGTTTAGGCGCTTCAGCTGCAACGTATTATCCTGCCGTAGGTAAAAAATTAAATTGCGATGTGATTTTACCAGAATATGCTGGTGTGGCTAACGCTATTGGGGCAGTTGTTGGCAAAATTACTATGAGAGAGATGGGAGTGGTTTCTTCACCTTCGGAAGGTAAATACCTTGTTCATTTTGATGGAAAACCTGTCAATTTTAATAATGAAAAAGACGCTTTAAAGACTTTAGAAAAAAAATTAACCCAAAAAAGTATTGCTAAGGCTAAAGAAGCTGGAGCAGAAAATGTTAGCGTCAATATTGATAGAGAGGTAAAAACGGCTAAGATAGAAAATCGTTCTGTTTTTGTAGAGGCGCGTATTTTAGTAGAAGCATCTGGGCGCCCAAGAATTTCAAAAAGTTAACTGCCGTCAAAACCAGCCATATGCTTTTGCCCACGTTTTCTCGACAGTTGAATTTGCTTTTGTCTTTCCCGAAAGCGACCTTTGTCGCTTTCAGTAGTTTTGTCTTTGCACTTGTGACAGGATACTCCATGCTCATATTCAGAGCGCTCTTTTTCCTTAGGAAGTAAAGGTTGCCTGCACGCGTAACATAGTTCGTGGGGTCCTTCTTTTAACTGGTGTCCGACAGAGACACGCGCATCAAATACAAAGCAATCACCCACCCATTCGCTTTGTTCTTCAGGGATCTCTTCTAAATACTTTAGAATTCCACCCTTTAAGTGAAAAACATTTTCAACCCCTTGACCGATTAGGTAGTTTGTTGATTTTTCGCACCGAATTCCTCCAGTACAAAACATTGCGACACTTTTATTTTGGAACTGATCTTTGTTTTTTTCCCACCAAGTAGGAAACTCTCTAAATGCCTCTGTGTTAGGGTTTATGGCACCTTTGAATGTTCCTATATCAACCTCGTAATTATTACGAGTATCTATAACCACTACGTCTGGATCTTGAAGCATCTTATTCCAGTCAGACGGACAAACGTAATGTCCGGTTCTAGCTTTTGGATCAACATCTGGTTGGCCCATCGTAACTATTTCTTTTTTTAATTTTACCTTCATTCTGGGAAACGGTGGTAATTTAGAGAAACTAGTCTTGTATTCTAAATCTGCACAGCCTGGCATTTTTTTTATATAGACAAGTATTTCTTTTATGCCTTCTTTCGTTCCAGCAATCGTACCGTTTATGCCCTCTGCTGCAAGTAAAAGAGACCCGCTTATCCCTAGGTACTCACACTGTTTTTGCAGAGGTTTCTGCAATTCTAAATGGTTTTCAAATCGTGTAAAATGGTAGAGGGCAGCAATGGTAAACATCACTGGATTTTAGGACAAATTCAGTAAAAAATGCAAGATTAACAATGCAAATTTTTAAACCTTTAAGCCAGTTAGATTGGGTAGAACGCTTAATCTAGATAGGCTTTATGGCTTAAATTACAGACTCCAATTGGCTGAAAGGCTACTAGCTGTTTGGACTGTTAACTGCAAAATTTAATGCTTTTGCTTGTCCAAAAACACCAGTAGCTTTTAAAGCACCAATAACTTTATCAGAAATAGGGTTATCTACATACAATAGAGCAATTGCCTGACCACCTGCTTGAGATCTACCAAGAGTGAAGTTTGCAATATTAACATCGTTATCACCAAGTGTTTTTCCTAGAACCCCAATTATACCGGGAACATCCTCATTTGTTGTGTAAAGCATGTGTGGTCCAACTTCAGAATCGATGTTGATACCTTTAATTTGAATAAATCGAGGTTTTCCATCGCTGAAGACGGTACCAGCAACTGATCGTTCCCTTTTCTCTGTAACGACTGTTACTTTAATATAGCCTTCGAAGGCTCCAGCTTTATCTTGGTTTGTGGTACTTAGTTTAATCCCACGCTCTTTTGCGATTATTGGTGCGGAGACCATATTCACGTCTGGGTTGGCTTTCGCCATAATCCCAGAAATCACACTACTATTAAGTGCTGGTAAATTCATTTTAGAAACAATGCCGTCATATAAAATGTTGATAGCTTTGATAGGCTCATCAGTCATCTGGCCAGCAAAACTTCCCAAGTATTGTGATAATTTAACCCAAGGCCCCATAACTTTCGCTTCTTCAGCACTCATAGAGGGCATATTGAGAGCATTTTCGACAGCACCTTCAAGAAGATAATTGGACATTTGTTCGGCTATTTGAAGTGCCACGTTCTCCTGCGCCTCTATGGTGGCTGCGCCTAAGTGGGGAGTACAGACGACATTTGGTAAATTAAATAGAGGATTACTATTTGCTGGCTCTTCCCTAAAAACGTCAAAAGCGGCCCCAGCAACGTGACCACTTTTTAGAAAGTCAGCTAAAGCAATTTCGTCCACTAGTCCCCCCCTAGCACAATTAATAATTCGAACACCTTTTTTTGTTTTTTTCAAATTTTCGCGGTTCAAAATATTTTTGGTCACATCTGTAAGTGGAACATGTAATGTTATGAAGTCAGCTTTTGGCAGTAAGTCTTCAAGCTCTTCTGTTTTTTCAACACCCATTTCGAGGGCTTTTTCTTTGGACAAAAAAGGGTCATATGCCAATACTTTCATTTTTAAACTTCGTGCGCGTTCGCAAACAATTCCTCCTATGTTTCCTGCTCCGATCACACCTAATGTTTTGCCCGTCAGTTCGACGCCCATAAATTTTGACTTTTCCCATTTTCCGGCATGAGTTGATGCGCTTGCTTGGGGAATTTGTCTAGCAACTGCAAACATCATGGCAATCGCATGTTCGGCAGTAGTTATCATATTTCCAAAAGGAGTATTCATAACGACAATACCCTTTTTTGATGCCGCTTCTTTATCAATGTTATCTGTTCCTATTCCAGCCCGACCTATTACTTTCAGTTTATGGGCATTCTTCAAAATATTGGGCGTTACCTTTGTTGCAGATCGGATTGCCAGGCCGTCATAATTTCCAATTGCGTTAGCCAAGGCTTCTTTGTCTTTTCCTAAGTCCGGCATAAAATCTACTTCGATTCCGCGATCGATAAATATTTGCACTGCCGTCTCGCTTAACTTGTCTGATACTAATACTTTAGGTGCCATTGAATGGGCCTCTCTTACTAAATTAAAATTTAAATTTTCTGAATAGTTGCAATATAGAATTTAAAAGCTGGTCTGAATTTCTTCGTGAAAAGCCCAATCTAACCACGGTAGCATTTTTTCTATATCTGAAGTTTCTACAGTGCTTCCGCACCAAATTCTGAGACCTGGTGGAGCATCTCTATAGGCTCCAATGTCAAAAGCCACATTTTCATTTTCAAGACGCTGAGCGACTTTCTTTGCAAATGTGTGACCATCATCAATTCTTTTATCTTTGAATTTCAGACAGACAGAAGTGGTAGATCTCGTATTAGGATCTACAGCTAGATTTTCTATCCATTCCCGGCTATCACAAAAATCCCAAATGGCTTTGGCATTTCTTTTTGCCCTATTTATAAGTTCATTTTTTCCACCAATGGTTTTTGCCCAATTGAGTGAAAGAAGATAATCCTCTACGGCAAGCATGGATGGTGTATTAATCGTTGCACCTTCAAAAATACCTTCGATAAGTTTTCCATTTTTTGTAAGTCGAAAAATTTTTGGAATTGGCCAAGCGGGGGTATAATTCTCCAATCTATCTGCCGCTCTGGGAGAAAGGATTAGCATGCCATGTGCAGCTTCTCCACCTAGGACTTTCTGCCAGCTAAAAGTTGTTACATCCAATTTTTCCCATGGTAAATCCATAGCAAAAGCAGCTGAGGTTGCATCGCAAATGGTGAGACCCAACCGATCGCTGGGTATTGCATTCCCATCTTTGAGGCAAACGCCTGAAGTAGTACCATTCCAGGTAAATACAATATCAGTGTTATAATCTAGATTTTTCATATTGACGACGTCACCATAGTCAGCACTAAAGACCCTTGCATTTAACCTGAGCTGTTTAATGACATCGGTGACCCATCCTGCCCCAAAACTCTCCCATGCTACCATTGTTACAGCTCTGGCCCCTAGCATAGACCACATCGCCATCTCGACAGCACCTGTGTCTGAAGCTGGCACTATGGCAATTCTATAATCACTTGGAATTTCTAGAATTTCTCTTGTTTCTTCGATTGCCAATTTCAACTTGGTTTTGCCAACAGCAGCACGGTGTGATCTTCCAAGTGGTGCGCCTGCAAGTTTGTTTAATTCAAAAGTGGGGTTTTTGGCACATGGGCCTGAAGAAAAACACGCGTTCTCCGGCCGCGTAACCGGTTTTTTAATATCCATCTCTGTTACCCTTCCAGATATTCGCCTCTCGTTGGGGAGAGGTGTCCCACGTACCGCACTAATTGATAATCCAGCCTTTAACAACAGTAAAAAGCCAGTTATAGGCGGTGATATAAAAAAGCTTTGCTCTTTTGTTTTATGAAAGTTTAATAATGTATGCAGTTACACTAATTGCACCCCCAAATTCTGGTCTATTGGAATCAAAACTAGTTAAAAGTCTTTGTAAGGCCTGGAAAGGTAAAGACTATGTTTATCTGGCTAGTGATGAAGCTGCTGAATTTTTTGTTCCTAAGATACCTGGGGATCGTTGGGCTATGTGGTCAAAATTTCAACAACTAAAAATTGATTTGGTGATCCAGGAAAATAAAATGCGTAAAAAATCTATTTTGCTGGCAGATATGGATAGCACCATAATTGAACAGGAATGCATAGATGAGCTCGCCAGTGAAATTGGAATTGGAGAACGGGTCAAGCTAATTACTGCGGAAGCGATGAATGGTAAATTGGACTTTGAAGAAGCTTTAATTGAAAGAGTCTCATTGTTGCATGGATTGCCGATGAAAATCATTGATAAAGTGTTGAAGGAAAGAATAACTTTGATGCCTGGAGCATCTGTTCTTTTAGCGACGATGAAGGCTCATGGTTGTTACACTGCTCTTGTTTCTGGTGGGTTTACCATGTTTACAGAGAAAATTGCAGCTAGTTTAGGTTTTGATGAAAATCATGCAAATGTATTGATAAAAAACAAAGGTAAGCTAACAGGCAAGGTGCAAAAGCCAATATTAGGGAAATTGGCCAAAGTTAAACAATTAGAAAGTATTGCAAGAAAATTAAACCTAAATGAAAAGCAGGTGCTAGCTGTTGGCGATGGTGCTAACGATTTAGGTATGCTGCATAGAGCAGGTACAGGCGTAGCCCTTCATGCTAAACGCTCTGTTGCAGAGCAATGTGATATTCGTATTAACTTTGGTGATTTAACATCACTACTATTTATTCAAGGATATACTAAAGAGGATTTTGTATTTAATCCTCCATCGGACCACCAGCCTCAGCCCAGTCACTAACTCCACCAAGATTAACGACATCTTCAAAACCCATGTCTTTCATTGTTTTTGCTGTTAGAGCGGCTTGACCTCCCACGGCACAAATTATTCCAATCTGAGCGTCTTTTTTTAACGCACCGTTATGCATTGGATGAGTGTCGTCTGCGACGAACTCTATTAGCCCTCGAGGAATTCGTAAAGCGCCCTGCACAGTACCTGTTTCTGGGAATGCCGAGGAATCTCTTACATCTACAACTACTAAATTGCCTTTATTGTATCTCTCAATTCCTTCATTCGGTGAAATTCTTTCAACGACAGAATTTGCTTCCGTTAAATAATCTTTTGCTGTTTTCATGGCTCTTCCTTTTAAAGAAATAACTTTTATCTGGATGGTATAGTCGTGAAGAGAGTTAATTACAATTTATAAGAAATTCAAAAACCCAGCAAAATATTGATTGAATTTTACAAAATTTACACCACATTTCAGTTGTGTCGGTAATAAAAGTTTCAGAATGAGTTATAAAAAGAGCCATGAGGCAATAGCACTTTTAAGCCCAGAAGAATATTGGGTTACTCAGGAAAATGGTACGGAAAGACCAGGCACTGGCAAACTTCTTTATAATAAAGAACCGGGTATTTATGTTGATATCGTTTCTGGTGAACCACTTTTCCTTTCTGATGATAAGTATGAGAGTGGGTGTGGATGGCCTAGTTTTACCAAACCTGTTGAAGAATCTTTTATCACAGAAATTTCTGATACATCCCATGGTATGGTCAGAACAGAAGTACGATCAGTTAATGGAGACAGTCATTTAGGGCATGTTTTTCCAGATGGCCCAAAGGACCGTGGAGGACTTAGATACTGTATTAATTCAGCAAGCCTTCGCTTTGTACATATGGATGATATGGAGGCAGAGGGCTATGGTAAATATGTGAATTTAATAGGAGAGTAAAATGGAAACAGCAATTTTGGCAGGTGGTTGTTTTTGGGGAATGGAAGATTTGATAAGAAAAATACCTGGCGTTCAAAAAACTCGTGTCGGATATACGGGCGGCCATTTTAAAAACCCAACCTATAAAGATGTATGCACCGAGACTACTGGTCATGCGGAGGCACTTGAAATAGTTTTTGATCCGTCGATACTACCATATTCTCGTTTGCTGCAATACTTTTTCCAAATTCACGATCCCACAACAATTGATAGACAGGGAAATGATATTGGAGATAGTTATCGATCCCATATTTTTACGACCTCGAAAAAACAACGGGAAGAAGCTCTAATAACTATTTCTAATATTGAAGCATCAAAAAAATGGCCTGGCAAAATTGTAACAAAAGTGAGCCCAGCCGAGGAATTCTGGGAAGCTGAGGATTATCATCAGGATTACTTAATTAAAAACCCAAATGGCTATACCTGCCATTTTCCACGGGCAGATTGGGTTATCTAGACTATATTTAAAATTTTATAGTTTGCTCGAATTTTGTCGAAGAATGAATTTTCTTCAAGTAGACATGCGATTGTTGTAATCTTTTGTTATAAAATCGATGAGAATCTTTGTGGAAAAATCAAATTTTAATAACCCTGAGGACCGTCATGGGTTGCCCGGCTGGACATACTTTAGCCCCAGTTTGTTTGAGGTAGAAGCAGAAAAGCTTTTTCGGCAGCATTGGCAATTGGTTTGCCATGAGAGCGATGTGGCAAATAAGGGTCAATTCATTACGTTTGATTTGGTTAATGAGAGGGCTTTAATAATAAAGGGTAAAGACGGGATCATTCGAGCCTTTCATAATTTATGCCGACACCGAGGGTCTCGCGTGGTCGCTGAGGAAAGAGGCATCTGTAAAAGTGCAATGGTTTGCCCCTTTCATGGGTGGAGCTTTAATTTAGACGGCAGCTTGAGAGGAATTTCGCAGTCGCAAAGTTTCCCAAATTTGGATCCACGAAAATGGGGTTTAAAGCCAATAGAATGTGAGATTTGGCAAGGGTTTATTTTCATTCGATTCAAGCCGGGAGATCAACCGTCGATTAGTAAAATTATGGCGCCCTATGAAAAATTAGTAAAAGATCATCAATTAGAAAAGTTGGTGTCTTGCCAACCACCGTCTCTTAGTGATTGTTGGACAGTAAACTGGAAAGCCATGCGGGATGTAGATAATGAGGCATACCATGTTCCAATGGCTCATCCGGGTCTGCAAGATTTATATGGTAAAGATTATAAAGACTACGAAATTATTGGTGACACAACCCTAAACATAGGAACATTTAATTCTGCTCCATCGTCAAGGTGGTCAGTAAAGCTTTACCGAAAAATGATAGACAATTTGCCCAAACCTCTATCCAGCTTACCTAAGGCTTGGGTATACATATCAATATTTCCAAATCAGGTAATAAGCCTATATCCAGATAGCGTAATATTTTATCAAGACATACCAATAAGCGTAAACACTAGTCGCCAAAGGTATGCTGTTTATGCCCGGCCTAATGAAGATAGAGTTACGCGTGTGGCCAGAAAACTATCAGGGCGTATTGATGCAATTACTGCTATTGAAGATATGCAATTGATGCAGTGGAGTTACGAAGCTATGCAATCAAGTGCGTTTGATGGGTTAATGTTATCTGATTTGGAAAGTGGAGTAGGTCAGTATCATAGTTGGCTTAAAAAGCGGCTACCAGTCATGTCGCAGTCAACAGAGCCTTTAGAAATAAGGTAATCCACAGCAGTTCTAAATATTCTTTTACAAATAAATTTAATTTCTTTACCGATTATATTAATGCGGGTGGAAATCTTCATGCCGGTAAAAATATTAAATAGAACGATGTACTGAAAATAATGAATGTTGGCACTCAGATAAAACAATCTTTTGATGGTTGGCGCCTTATGGGCACTCCTTTTGTTTTTGGGCTTTTGCTTCTCTTAACGCCAATCCTATTGATGGTATTGTTAAGTTTTTGGACCCAAGACTATTTAGATTTAGACCGAACTTTTACACTGGCTAATTACAAAGAGGTATTTTCTCACCCAGTCTTTATAACCCTTATAAAGCGGTCTGTGGTTATTTCACTATTTGTAACTGCATTTACAGTTATTTTGGCTTTCCCAGTTGCTTATTATATTTCTTTTTACGGAGGAAGAAGAAAGGCTCTACTTTTATTTTTAATCACCATACCTTTTTGGACAAGTTATTTGTTAAGGATTTTTCTTTGGAAGATTATACTAGGGTACAACGGCGTAATTAATTCTGGATTAATTTCGTTGAACTTTATCCAAGAACCTCTGACATTCATTTTATACAATAGCAATGCGGTTGTACTGGCTTTAGCACATGCCTGGGCCCCATTTGCAATATTTCCAATTTATGTTTCCCTGGAAAAAATTGATCGCTCTTTACTTGAAGCTGGTCGGGATCTTGGAGACTCGGCTATTCGAAGTTTTTTCCGGATTACCCTCCCACTAGCCATGCCGGGTATTATAGCAGCGTCACTAATTGTTTTTATTCCAACAATTGGTGATTACGTTACTCCAAAGTTAGTAGGGGGTACTGAGGGTATGATGGTCGCAAATATGATTCAAGTTCAATTTTCAAAGGCGAATAATGCGCCATTGGCTGCTGCTTTAGCAATAGTCTCTCTAAGCATTGTAGTTATAATTTCTTTGGTATTTCTGTTTTTTAATAGAAAATATCTGCGGAGACAGATATGACGAGACAACCAAGAGCACTCCTTATTTTTGTAATTGCTTACTTGGGCTTTCTATATGCACCTGTAATTTTGCTGCCAATTTTTGCCTTTAATGATAGCGCAATTATAGCCTTCCCATTAAGTGGTTTCACAACAGATTGGTTCTCATGGCTTATGGAGGATGAGAGTCTTTTTAGGGCACTAAAAAACTCTCTAATAATCGCAGTTACAGCGTCTATTATAAGTACAATTTTTGGTGTTTTAACCGCTAGAGCGATGGCCAGGCATCAGTTTCTGGGGAAACAATCAATGTTTGGACTGATCATGGCCCCCCTCTTTTTGCCAGAAATTATTGTTGGTGTATCAATTTTGATTGTTTTAATGCAGTTAGGCTTAGCTTTAAGTCTTTGGACAGTCATAGCCGGTCATGTTCTTCTGGCTACACCATTCTCGGTTTCTATATTGACTACTGCTTTCAATAATTTGGACAGAAGTTTGGAAGAGGCTTCACTTGACCTTGGAGAAAACAGAAGAGGGACTTTTTTTAGAGTTATATTGCCGCTGGTAACACCAGGTCTGATTTCAAGTCTTTTAATTGGTTTTACTATTTCATTGGATGAATTTGTAATCGCATTCTTTCTCACAGGTACAGATCCTACTTTGCCAGTTTATATTTGGTCTTTACTCAGGTTCCCATCTAAATTGCCCATTGTGATGGCGTTAGGATTTATACTGCTTGTCACGTCACTTATCTTACTTAGTATATTTGAGTTTTACAGAAGACGGTCAGAAACGTTGGCCGGTGGCGGGCAAATTTCTGAGAATAAATAATTTGAAGTGAAGGAATAAGTTTATAATGGCTAGTCCGGCAAAAGCTAAAATCAGTACAAAAATTCTACCAATGGTAGACTTGAAAGATATTCGAAAAAGTTTTGGCGATCTAGAAGTCGTAAAAGGTTTAGATCTTGAGATAGGCTCAGGTGAATTTTTCTCACTTCTTGGTCCATCAGGGTGCGGAAAGACGACTTTGTTGCGAATGATAGCTGGGTTTGAAACGCCAAACTCAGGCGTTGTATCAATAGCTGGTCAGGAAATGACAAACTTTGACGCAAATGAAAGACCAACTAACATGGTCTTTCAGTCATATGCAATTTTTCCGCATCTTAGTGTGGGTGATAATGTGGCCTACGGATTAAAAAAGAAGGGCTTGTCGAAGAATGAATTAAAAAAGCGTGTTGATGACATGCTAAAGCTGGTTGATTTAGAGGGGCTTTATGATCGACCTTCTTTTGCTTTGTCTGGCGGTCAAAAACAGAGGGTTGCACTGGCTAGGGCTCTAATTATGCAACCCAAAGTATTACTTCTTGATGAGCCCCTGTCTGCCTTAGACAAGAAATTAAGAGAGCAGATGCAACATGAATTAAGGCGCCTTCAGCGAACCTTGGGAATAACTTTTATTCTTGTGACACATGATCAAGAAGAAGCTTTAATAATGAGTGATCGAATTGCCGTCATGTTTGATGGGAACATTGCTCAAGTGGGGCAGCCTCAAGAAATTTATGAGCGCCCTGTTAGCAAAAAGGTTGCATCTTTCATTGGTATTATGAATTTCATTGATGGTGAATATTTGGGTAAGAAAGGTCAAAAGCTTCATGTTAGGACAAATTCACTGGGAGAAGTTTTACTAGAACCTCATCAGATGCCTTCAGATCTAAAACTTGGAAAGGTTACCGTAGGGTTGCGGCCTGAAATGATGACAGTTTTATATAGCGCCAAAGAAAAGAGCGAGCATGAGTTTAAAGCAAAGATTAAAAATGTAAGCTACTATGGGGATATGACTTATTATTCAGTAACAATATCCAGTCTTGATGGTGATATTTCGATATCAATGCGTAATACGGCTGGTCGTCATGTTTACAGAATTGGAGATGAAGTTCGGATTGGATGGGGAACAGAATCTATAGTAGTTCTTGGTTAAAATTCGAATAAACCGGGTGGCCAATATGGCCACCCGACAACTATATTAGAATCCAGCTTTAATAAGCTCAAATTCTGAGATCATTTTCTCTCGTAATGCTGGTGCTGCGGGAGCTTGCCATAAGGTATTTTTAGCATAGCTTTCCAATGAACCGAATCCAGCATCAGGGCCATATTTTTCCATTACTGGTGCTAAGGAATGTCCATAACCCCACTCATTTACAATATAAGCGCCTGATTCTTCAGTTAGCCAAGCATTAAGAAAGTCGTAGGCTTCATCTGTATTTCCTGCATTGTCTTTTATATGAACATAAGCACACAGCCAGGTAGATTTGCCTTCTTTGGTTTCTTCTTTGCTTCTAACGGGTACGCCTTCAGATTCAAGGATAGCGGCAACTTCATTCCACGACCATGATATCTCAACTTCTCCCGATTGCATTAAGCCACGAATTTCAGCCCCGTCAGCCCAGTAAGTCCTCATATTCTTATGAACTTTACGCAGAAAATCCGACGCTTGCTTGAATTCGGCATCACTTGCGTCATTCCAGTTAGTAACTCCAATAGCCAGAAAGCCTAAAGCATATGCGTCATCTACATTATCAGGAATTGAAACCTTTCCTGCGAACTTTGGATCAGCGAATGATTGCAAAGTTGAAGCGTCAGCTTCACTTACTAAGTCTGTTCTATAAGTCATTGTGGTTGAGCCCCAATCAATTGGAACGGCCCATTGGTTTCCATCTGTATTGAAACCATCAAGGTTCTTCATTTCAGGAATTACTTTATCCCAGTTTTTTAGTCGGGATGTATCAATCGGTTCAAGCATTCCAGCATCTCTTAATTTCACAACACTTGGTGAACAAGGGTGGTGTAGATCAGCCTTATATCCAGCTCTCATTTTTTGAAATGCTTCTTCCTCGTCGGAAAAGAAATTATATGAGGGTGCTTTTCCATATTTTGCCATATAATCTGGAAAGAAGTTCTCATCTTCATATCCACCCCATTCAAAAATTATTAATTCAGCATTAGCGGTACCCACAACACCAAAAATGGCCAAGCCGACCGCTGCTAAAAATCGTTGTATTTTCTTCATTCATAACCTCCTGGGAAATATCTTTCCCATGATGCCATTTTTTTTCTGAAAATCAATCAATCAAATTTCTAATGATAATTTTTTTGAACTTCATTTATGGCATCTTCAAGAATATCAAACATATTATCAATTTCATCTAGAGTGATGATGAGTGGTGGGGAAAATACACACATATTTATTATTGGTCTGACCAAAAGGCCGCGTTTTTCGCAAGCATCATCCATCAACTGCCCAAACTCAGTATCAATTTTAAGGCGAGCTTCCTCAGATGTGCTCTTTGAGCCTAGCCCTTCTAAACAGCCTAGTAGTCCCAAGCCTCGCGCATCTCCTATTATATCGTATTTTTCTCCAACAGCTTTTAACCTACTTTGAAAATGAGGTGATATTTCCTGGACATGTCCCAATATATTTTCGTTTGAAATTATATTTATATTAGTAAGTGCAGCTTTTGCTGCAACAGGATGACATGAATAAGTATAGCCGTTGGTAAAAGGTTGAGAGCCTTCAGTGTTTTTTATTCCGTCAATTAATGAGTCGGATATTATTGCTGCACCCATTGGGAGATAACCTGATGTTAACCCTTTCGCACATGTAATGATATCTGGCTGAATATTAAAAACTTCCTTTGATGCAAACCAATGACCTAAACGTCCAAAGCCTGTTACAGTTTCATCTGAAATATAAACAATGTCATATTTTTTACATAGCTCAAGAGAACGTGCATGATAACCGGCTGGTGGCACAATTACCCCTCCTGAAGCTAGTATGGGTTCAGCAATAAAGCAGCCAATTTGATCTGCGCCAACAGACAAAATTGTCTCTTCCATTTCTTTTATTTTTTGATCACACCATTCGTCTTTAGAAACATTTTTGGAACGTAAATACGGGTTAATATTAGGAAGCATAACTGCTAGATCGTGGTGAGTATCCATAAAAGTTCGATCATGCTCACGCCCTGTTCCTGATACCGTAGCTGCTAGATAAGACGATCCATGATACCCTTTTTCCCTACATAGTATTTTCTTTTTCTTAGGCCTTCCTAGAACATTGTTTCGGTATTGAACAAACCTTAAAGCTGTATCGACTGCGTCAGATCCACCATTTGAGAAAAAGACTTGATTTAAATCTCCGGGTGTTTTCTCAGCTATTACTTTTGCCAACAGAGCAGCGGGCTCGTTGGTGGTAAACCAAGGGCTTGAATACGTCATATCCATAATTTGCTCTGAAATTGCGTCTGCCATTTCTTTTCGACCGTAGCCTATATTTACGCACCACATGCCGCCTGGGCCATCAATTAACTTATTTCCATATCCATCGTAGAGATAAATTCCTTTTGCTTTTGTTACCTGAGTCAGATCGAAGCTGTTTTCAGAGAATTCACTCCAAGGGTGGATTAGATGTTTTTGGTCCCAGTATTGTACCTGCTCTGGAGTAATCGTATCATTTTTGCCATCAAAACTCTGCAAAGTCACATCTCAATTCTTTGTTGTTTTATGAATTTTTATAATTACAGTCGGTTAAAATCCTGTCAATGCTGGCTGAAAAGTTCTGAGAGAAATCATTAATAAAAGCTTATGAGGCAACCTTATGAATTTATTATCAAATAAATTTCCAACTAAAGAATTGCAAACCCGTGATGCAGCCCATCATATGCATCCATTTACCGCACAGGCAGAATTAGGTGAAAAGGGTGCTCGCATTATAACACGAGCAAACGGTGTCTTTGTCTACGATTCAGAAGGAGAGGAGATATTAGATGCAATGGCCGGTCTTTGGTGCGTTAACATAGGCTATGGTCGTCATGAACTTGCTGAGGTGGCGGCACGTCAAATGAAAGAGTTATCTTATTATAACACTTTTTTTCAAACCACACATATACCAGCTATCGAGTTAGCAGCAAAGTTGGCTGAATTGGCTCCTTATGACTTGAACCATGTATTTTTTGCCAGCTCAGGGTCTGAGGCAAATGATACAAATATTAGGTTGGTTCGACATTTTTGGGCCTTGAAGGGTAAGCCAAACAAGTCAATTATTATAAGTCGAAAAAATGCCTATCATGGATCAAGTGTTGGGTCTGGCTCGTTAGGTGGAATGACTGCAATGCATGATCAAGGTGGCATGCCTATACCCGATATACACCACATAAATCAGCCTAATTGGTGGTCAGAAGGTGGAGATATGACACCAGAAGACTTTGGTTTGGCATGTGCCCAAAATTTAGAAGAAAAAATCAAATCGTTGGGTGCAGATCGTGTGGCGGCGTTCATAGCTGAGCCTGTTCAAGGAGCCGGAGGTGTTATTGTCGCTCCAGATACATATTGGCCTGAGGTGCAAAGAATATGTGATTACTACGGAATACTTTTAATTGCAGATGAAGTAATTTGTGGATTTGGCCGAACGGGTAGTTGGTTCGGCAGCCAAACCTTGAATATAAAGCCTGATATTATGACTATAGCAAAAGGTTTAAGTAGTGGTTACCAACCCATTGGTGGTTCAATAGTATCTGATGAAATTGAAAGTATAATTGCCAAAGATGAATTTAATCATGGCTATACTTATTCAAGTCACCCTGTGGCAGCAGCCGTGGCTCTTGAAAATTTACGTATTATTGAAGATGAAAATATAATTGGCCATGTTAAAAATGATGTTGGACCATACCTAAAAAAAGCATGGGAAGAATTGTGCAATCATCCTTTAGTTGGTGAAGCAAAAATAGTAGGCATGATGGGCTCAATAGCACTAACACCAAATAAGGAAACGCGGGCTCCGTTTAAATCAGAAGCAGGTACAGTAGGATATATTTGTCGCGAAAGATGTTTCGCAAATAACCTTATTATGAGACATGTAGGTGACCGTATGATTATATCGCCTCCATTAATTATTACGAAAGCTGAAGTTGATATTTTAATTCAACGAGCCAATAGAGCTTTAGATGAGGCAATGGAAAAAATAATTCAAGAAGGTTTAATGTGTTAATATCCTCTTTAAAAAATTTACATAAATCACTGGTACAATTCGATGTCTATCTCTGCACTAATAACACATGAAGATTGTTTGGAACATCTGACACCAACAGGTCACCCAGAGCAAGTTGCTAGGCTAGAGTATATTTTAGATGCATTGAAAGAGATGAATTTGTTACGTGTAAGTGCACCCATGGCGGCAGACGATGACATACTTAGAACCCATCCTCAAGAATACATTAGCTATTTAAAAGGCTCATTGCCTCAGACAGGTTACAAGTCATTGGATGGAGATACCTACATTTCTTCTGGCTCTTTAACAGCAGCATATCGCGCTGCAGGCGGTGTATTGAGAGCTATAGACATAGTTTTATCTGGAGAAGCCAAAAATGCATTCGTTGCAGTGAGGCCTCCTGGTCATCATGCTGAAACTCAAACAGCTATGGGGTTTTGTTTGTTTGGCAATATTGCCCTGGGAGCGAAGCATGCGCTTGATTTCCACGGTTTAAAAAGAGTTGCTGTTATTGATTTTGATGTTCATCATGGAAACGGCACCCAAGAGCTTTTATGGGATGAAAGCCGGTGCCTAACATTTACCTCACAGCAAATGCCTTTGTGGCCAGGTACGGGATCCAAGGAAGAACAAGGAAACTTTAACAATATTGTTAACATACCATTATCGCCTGGAAGCTCAGGAGTACTTATGCGTGAAAAATATGAAATGTTAGTTTTCCCAGCACTTCAAGAATTTAAGCCAGAACTAATTTTGGTCTCTGCTGGTTTCGACGCACATGAAGCTGATCCTCTTGCAGAGTTAAATTGGTCAACAGAAGATTTCTCTTGGTTGACAGAAAGGATTTGTAAAATCGCATCAGATTGCTGTGGTGGACGTCTGGTATCTACATTAGAGGGTGGTTATGATTTAGAAGCTTTGGCAGAATCTGTCAAAGCCCATGTTATTAAATTATGTGAGGCCTGATATGAATGATATACCTATTTCTGAAATGAATTTTGAGCAGGCGATGAATGAACTTGAAAGAATCGTCACACAGCTAGAGAGAGGGGATGTTCCCCTTGAAGATAGTATCGCTCTCTATGAAAGGGGCGCAGAACTAAAGAAAAGATGTGAGGCTAAGTTAAAAGAAGCAGAGCAAAAGGTTGCAGCTATAACCTTAGATGAAGAAGGATCAGTAACTGGAACAAAACCGCTAGAAGGCCTTTGATGTTTAAAGATCGTCTGGAGTTTTCTGCAAAGATTGTAGAAAAAACATTGCTCAATTATCTTCAAACGTTTGATAAAATTGAGATCGTTGACGCGATGCTTTACTCTCTAACAGGCGGTAAAAAATTAAGAGCATTTTTTGTAATGGAAAGTGCTGCACTTTTTCAAATTGATCCAAATGTAGCTAAATGGCCGGCTTCGGGTATTGAAGCTATGCATACTTACTCTTTGGTCCATGATGATTTGCCAGATATGGATGATGATGATCTACGGCGCGGACGTCCAACGGTTCACAAAAAATGGGATACAGCAACTGCTGTTTTGGTTGGCGATGCTCTTCAAGCGTTAGCCTACGAATTGACACTCAATAGTGATGTTCCTAATTCTACCAAGTTAGCTTCCAATTTGGCCATAGCAGCTGGTGCAAAAGGTATGGTCATGGGGCAAGCTTTAGATATCGCTGCTGAAAACTCCGATACGGCACTAAGTCTGAACGATATTATAAAGTTGCAACAAGGTAAAACAGGCGCGCTTATTTTATGGGCTGCTACTGCAGGTGCCCATATGGCGAGCGAAGATGTAAAGCCACTGGAAAATTATGCAAATGCTGTAGGTTTGGCGTTCCAAATAGCTGATGATTTATTGGATGCGACGGGTGATCAATTAAAAGCGGGTAAAAAATTAATGAAGGATGCGTCCGCAAATAAAGCTACTTTTGTCTCGTTATTGGGCGTTGATGGTGCTCAAAGAAAAGCTCGGGATTTGATTAGTGACGCATGTGACTCAATTTCAATTTATGGAGCGCGATCAGATGCCTTGAAACAGGCGGCTGAATTCGTTATTGCGCGGGATTATTAGTTTGAAAGAGAGAAATGTCTGATAATTCTTCTACTCCACTACTTGATAATATTAGCTCCCCTCAGGATCTAAAACTATTATCTGATGATCAGCTTTTTCAAGTTGCTAGAGAGCTGCGACAGGAAACTATATCAGCTGTTTCAGAAACGGGAGGACATTTAGGAGCCGGTCTTGGTGTTGTTGAACTAACAGTAGCTTTGCACGCTATTTTTGATGCGCCCAAAGATAAGATAATATGGGACGTTTCTCACCAAAGTTACCCACACAAAATTTTAACTGGAAGACGAAACCGCATTCGTACGCTTCGACAAAAAGATGGACTAAGTGGTTTTACGAAAAGGGCTGAAAGTGAATATGATCCATTCGGCGCTGCTCATTCATCAACTTCAATTTCCGCTGCCTTAGGTTTCGCAACAGCCAGGGACTTAGGTGGTTCTTGTGAAAGTGGTTTAGGTGAAACTATCGCAGTGATTGGAGATGGTTCAATGAGCGCAGGAATGGCTTATGAAGCTATGAATAATGCTGGTCATCTAAAAAAACGTCTGATTGTCGTCTTGAATGATAACGAAATGTCCATTGCACCTCCTGTTGGTGCTTTGTCTTCTTACCTGTCCCAGCTATATTCGGAAGAACCTTTCCAGGATTTTCGGCAGATAGCTAAAGGCGCTATTGGCTTTTTGCCAGAGCCTTTTAAAGAAGGGGCAAAAAGAGCCAAACGTTTATTGAAATCTATGGCTGTAGGAAATACGATCTTTGAGGCTTTAGGGTTTTCATACCTTGGACCTATTGATGGGCATGACTTAAATCAATTACTACCTATATTTCGGACCGTTCAAAAAAGATTAGATGGTCCCATTTTATTGCATGTGGTGACCAAAAAAGGAAAAGGGTATGTGCCAGCTGAAAAGGCAAAGGATAAAGGTCATGCTACAGGAAAATTTGATGTTTTAACTGGGAAACAAACGGCAAAAAAGTCTAATGCCCCTACTTATACGAAAGTTTTCGCTGATAGTTTATTAAAACATGCTGCTGATGATACTAAGATATGCGCGGTAACAGCTGCAATGCCAGATGGAACAGGATTGAGTTTGTTTTCTGAGCGATACCCAAGTAGATGTTTTGACGTTGGTATAGCTGAGCAACATGGTGTTACATTTTCAGCAGCGTTGGCTGCTGGTGGTATGAAGCCTTTTTGTGCAATGTATTCAACGTTTTTGCAAAGAGGTTATGACCAAGTTGTTCACGATGTTGCTTTGCAAAATTTACCAGTAAGGTTTGCAATAGATCGCGCTGGATTGGTTGGTGCAGATGGCCCAACACATGCAGGTAGTTTCGACATAGCTTTTATGGCTAATTTGCCAAACATGGTTGTGATGGCGGCCTCCGATGAAGCGGAGTTAGTTCACATGGTTGCAACCGCAGTTGAATACAGCGAGGGACCAATAGCATTTCGTTACCCCAGGGGAAATGGAGTAGGATGTGATTTGCCGTCAATCGGAAAACCAATTGAAATTGGGAAAGGACGTGTCGTTACGGCTGGAAATACCGTTTCTTTGCTTTCTTTTGGCACAAGGCTTCCTGAAGTATTGAAGGCATCAGAGACTTTAAAGCTAAAAGGTATTTCGCCAACGATTATTGATGCAAGATTCGCTAAGCCTCTCGATGAAAAATTAATTATTGATTTAGTGGAAAATCATGAAGCTATTATAACGATTGAAGAAGGTTCAATTGGTGGTTTTGGTAGTCATGTTCAACAGTTTTTATTTGAACAAGGTGTTTTTGATAAAGGTTTTAAGTTCAGGTCGATGGTTTTGCCAGATGTTTTTATTGATCAGTCAAGCCCAGAAGACATGTACCATCAAGCTGGCCTAAATGCGTCCCATATAGAAGACATGGTGCTTTCGTTACTTGGCTTAGAAACTTTAAAGCAGGTAAATATTTAGAGATTATCCTTCAATTTCTTTTAAAAGGTTCTTTAAACCTGCTTTGAAGTCTGGATACATTAATTTAATACCCAGTTCAGTTTTAATTAATTGATTAGATACTCGTTTGTTTTCTTCGTAAAAACTCTTAGCCATTTCTGACAGGTTGGCGTCTTCAAAACGAATTGTTGGTGGTTCATTTACATTCAAAATCTTCGCTGCGTAGGCAATTATATCTTGCGGTGGTGCTGGATTATCATCGCAAAGATTATAAATAGTGTGCGGCTTTGGTTGTGAAATTGAGGCGAGGAGTGTTTGGATAATATCTTGAACGTGTATTCTATTAAATACCTGCCCAGGCTTGATAATCTTTGCTGCTTTTCCTTGTAAAACTTTTTGGAGTGGATTTCGGGTTGGGCCGTAAATGCCACCCAGTCTAAATATGTGAATAGGCAAACTCTTTTGCTCGAGCCATTTATTTTCGGCCATTACTCGAGCAGCTCCACGTTTTGTTGAAGGTTTAAGTGGTGAACTTTCGTCAACCCATTCACCCCTTGTATCGCCATAAACGCTGGTTGTAGAAAGATATCCCGCCCATTTAATTTGACTGGAGTTATCCTTTATATCTGCTCCATAAATTTGCATAACTGGATCATCATTACTTTTTGGTGAGACCGAGCTCAGTATTATTTGAGTATCTTTGATTATAGATCTTAATTCATTGCTTCCCCACAAAATTGGAATAGCTCCAGAATTTTCAATATCAGAAAATTTGTCTTTTGACCTGGTCGTTCCAAATACTTTCCATCCTCTATTGGCAAGATAAGGGGTTAAAGCTCGGGCGGTGTATCCATGACCAAAAGATAAAAGCGTTAGATCCATTCCCTTTTCTCTCTCAATAGACAATGATGACTTATTGAATGCATTATTAATACAATATAAATTTAAAAACATATGTATTTTTATGGAAGTCGATATTGGTTGATAAAAGATTTAACTATTACTTTCATGAGTAATTTTAATTTTATGAGATAGGTTAAAACGCTGACTTTAGTAAAAGGATCAAAAATGCGAGATATTGTTATTTTAGACGGAGCCAGAACTCCAATTGGAACATTTGGGGGTTCTTTGGCAAATACTGCACCTATAGATTTGGCTGCTTCGGTGACTAAGGCCGCTATAGAACGTTCGGGTGTAGAGCCGTCTCAGATTGGGCATGTTGCTTTTGGCCATGTAATAAATACAGAACCACGCGATATGTATTTAAGTCGTGTCGCTGCATTGGATGCTGGTATATCTGAGGAAACACCTGCAATGAATGTAAATCGCTTATGTGGCTCAGGCGTTCAGGCGATTGTCTCGATTATACAGTCTATTGCTTTAGGTGATGCAGAATTTGGGCTCGCTGGTGGTTCTGAAAATATGAGCCGTTCTCCTTACTCTGTTCAGGGTCAGAGATGGGGAGCCAAAATGGGTGATGTAAAGACATTAGATATGATGCTTGGAGCTTTAAATTGTCCTTTTGGAACAGGACATATGGGAGTAACAGCGGAGAACGTAGCGCGCGAAAATAATATATCTCGCCTTGACCAAGATGAATTTGCCTTAGAGAGCCAAAAAAGAGCTGCCCTGGCTGAATCAAATAACCTGTTTGATGATCAAATTATTCCAATAGAAATTAAGATAAAAAGGGATTTTGTACCTTTTGAAAAAGATGAGCACCCTAAAACAACAACTCTAGAAGATTTGGCGTCTCTGCGTCCAGTATTCGAAAAAGATGGAACGGTGACTGCAGGTAATGCTTCCGGAATAAATGACGGTGCTGCAGCGATTGTCCTATCATCGGCAGATGCGGTTGAAAAATATGGTTTAAAACCAAAGGCTAGAGTTTTGGGCTATGGGCATGCTGGAGTAAGGCCTGAGGTTATGGGAGTTGGACCAATCCCAGCAGTACAAAATCTATTGAAAAATACTGGTCTATCGATATCTGATTTTGATGTTATTGAAAGTAATGAAGCATTTGCTGCTCAAGCGATTGCGGTAAACCGTGGCCTCGATTTAGATCCAAAAGTTGTGAATCCAAATGGAGGAGCGATTGCCTTAGGTCATCCAGTTGGTGCAACTGGCGCAATAATTACCTTAAAGGCTTTATACCAGCTGGAAATTATCAATGGGAAGCGAGCTTTGATTACAATGTGTATTGGAGGAGGTCAGGGAATTGCTTTGGCCATTGAAAGGATTTAATTTCAAAAATTTACCCTCAGCTTTTCATTTGTTCCCAGAATGATTTGACTGAAGAAAAAAAGCTGTTTGTTTCTGGATTATTATCTTCAGAAAGCTGCTCGAACTCTTTTAAAAGGTCTTTTTGGTGCGCAGTCAAGTTAACAGGAGTTTCAACTGCAAGCTCGATAAACATATCACCATATTGAGAAGATTTAATGGCAGGCATACCTTTGGATCGCAATCTCATTTGCCTTCCAGATTGGCTTCCAGCTGGTACTTTCACTCTGCTTCGGCCGCCATCCATAGTAGGAACTTCTATATCTCCACCAAGGGCTGCACGCGCCATTGAAACAGGAACACGGCAAAACAGATTATGGCCATCTCGTTCAAAAATTTTGTGTTGTGCTACCTCTATAAAAATGTACAGGTCTCCTTGCGCTCCCCCACGCACACCAACCTCTCCCTCTCCGGAGAGCCTAATTCTGGTTCCTGTTTCTACACCCGCAGGAATATTGACAGATAATGCCCTGTCTTTTTTTGTTCTTCCTTGCCCGCCGCATGACCTACAAGGGTTTTTTATGACTTGGCCTAGACCAGAGCATGCAGGACAAGAACGCTCAACAGTAAAAAAGCCTTGAGAGGCACGCACTTTACCCATACCTGCACATGTTGAACAAGTTGTAGGTTCAGTTCCGCTTTGTGCCCCTGATCCGTTGCAGGGAGTGCATTGAACTGTAGAGGGAACATTAATTGTTTTTTGCAAACCCGAGTATGCTTCTTCCAATGTCACTCTGAGGTTATAGCGAAGGTCAGAACCTCTTGTAGAGCGATTTTGGCCGCTCCTTCCTCCCATCATGTCTCCAAAAAGGTCGTCAAAAACATCGGAAAAGGCACTGGAAAAATCGCTGCCGCCAAAACCTCTAGCTCCTCCGCCTCCCATACCTCCTTCAAAAGCAGCGTGGCCATATCTGTCGTAAGCCGCTTTTTTTTCTTCATCTTTCAGAATATCGTATGCTTCATTGGCTTCCTTGAATTGAGCTTCGGCATTCGGATTATCCGAGTTTCGATCGGGATGGAGTTCTTTTGCTTTAGTTCGAAATGCTTTTTTTATTTCTTCCTGAGAAGCGGCTTTATTTATGCCTAACACTTCATAGTAATCGCGTTTTGACATAATAATAGCCCTTCTTAAAAAATAATGGCCAACCTGTAAAATACAGGTTGGCTGATTTTCTTAAAATCTACTTAGTTTTTCTCGTCACCTAGATCTTCAAAATCAGCGTCAAGAATATCATCATCTGCGTTTGCAGCAGCGTTATCACTTGCATCAAAAGGAGCAGAGTCGTCCTCATTTTCTTGGTTTGCTTTGTAAATCGCTTCGCCTAATTTCATGGCAGCATCTGTCACGTTTTGGATGCCTGATTTAATTTTTCCGGCGTTTTCAGTTTCAAGGTCATCCTTCAGAGCAGAAATAGCTAATTCAATGGCCTCTATCGTCGTAGGATCAACTTTGTCTGAATGATCCTCCATTGATTTTTCAGTTGAATGTATGAGGCTTTCCGCTTGGTTTTTAGCTTCTATAAGTTCACGCCGTTCCTTATCTGCCTCTGCATTATCTTCTGCATCTTTTACCATTTGCTCTATATCTTCATCAGAAAGGCCGCCTGAAGCTTGGATAGTAATTTTTTGTTCTTTTCCAGTGCCTTTGTCTTTTGCAGAAACTGATACAATTCCATTTGCGTCAATATCAAAAGTAACTTCGATTTGAGGCATTCCTCGAGGGGCTGGTGGAATTTCCTCTAAATTAAATTGCCCAAGTATCTTGTTATCAGCAGCAAGTTCTCGTTCACCCTGAAAAACTCTTATTGTCACAGCGTTTTGGTTATCTTCTGCAGTTGAAAAAACTTGTGATTTTTTTGTTGGAATAGTTGTGTTTCTTTCGATTAAACGTGTGAAAACCCCGCCTAGCGTTTCAATGCCCAACGATAGTGGAGTTACATCAAGTAGTACAACGTCTTTAACATCACCTTGAAGAACTCCAGCTTGGATTGCTGCTCCCATTGCAACTACCTCGTCCGGATTAACACCTTTATGTGGCTCTTTCCCAAAGAATTTTGTCACTTCTTCAATGACTTTTGGCATCCTTGTCATACCGCCAACTAATACGATTTCATCTATATCATCTGTAGATAGGCCAGCGTCTTTAAGAGCTGCTTGGCAAGGCTTTATTGATGCTTTTATCAAGTCGCCCACCAGTGACTCAAGTTTAGCACGAGTTAGTTTCATAACCATATGCAGGGGTTGCCCTGTTTTCCCATCCATTGAAATGAATGGCTGGTTTATTTCTGTTTGATTAGCCGATGATAACTCTATCTTTGCTTTTTCTGCTGCTTCTTTTAAACGTTGCAAGGCCATTTTATCTGCAGTCAAATCAACGCTGTTTTCCTTTTTGAATTCATCAGCCAGATAGTTGACAATCCTCATGTCAAAATCTTCGCCGCCTAAAAATGTATCACCATTTGTTGATTTTACTTCAAATAGGCCATCATCAATCTCTAAGATAGTTACGTCGAATGTACCGCCACCCAAATCATAAACGGCGATAGTTTTTGTTTCTTTTTTATCTAAACCGTAAGCTAATGCAGCGGCGGTTGGTTCATTTATAATTCTTAAAACATCTAAGCCAGCAATTTTACCAGCATCTTTTGTTGCTTGCCGTTGGGCGTCATTGAAATAAGCAGGTACAGTTATTACGGCTTCTGTTACATCTTCGCCTAGGTAGCCCTCAGCCGTTTCCTTCATTTTTTGTAGGGTGAAAGCTGAAATTTGAGAAGGACTGTATTTTTCGTCTTTTGCTTCAACCCAAGCATCTCCATTTCCACCATCTACAACAGAAAATGGAAGATTTTTTTTATCTTTTGCCAAGTCAGAGTCATCTATTCTTCGTCCAATTAAGCGCTTAACTCCAAAAACAGTATTGCTGGGATTTGTCACAGCTTGTCTCTTTGCTGGTTGACCAACTAGTCGTTCATCGTCAGTGAATGCAACAATTGAAGGTGTAGTTCGAGCACCCTCGGCATTTTCAATAACTCTAGGCTGGGATCCGTCCATTATAGCTACACAGCTATTTGTGGTGCCTAAATCGATACCAATAACCTTACCCATATTTTTCTTCCTTTTGCTTACACGCTCATAATTAAACGGTATATCGCATTTTTATAAACAGTATTGCGGACCGTAGACTCTGACAGGCGGTATATAGGGAGGCTTAGGGGGACCTGCAAGCGTACAGCACAAAATTTTTTTATAAAATTTAATAAAAATGACCAAAGTCAGTAAAAATTTTATCCTATTGCTAGCATATTCATACAAATTACTGTCAATATCATACTTGAAAAAACCAAGAAGCTAGTTAGCCTAACATGGACTATATTAAACTTTGTCAAATTTTTAGATCTTTAGCGCTCAAAAGTGGCGACGCCATCATGGATGTCTATAACAGTGACAAGTTCGAGGTTTCGGTGAAATCTGATGATAGCCCTATCACTTTAGCGGACAAAAAAGCAGATGAAATTATAACAAAAGGTCTTCGAAAATATTTTCCTAACGTGCCTATTATAACTGAAGAGCAAGACAGTTCCCATGATGTGCATGCCCCATTTTTTTTCATAGTAGATCCTCTGGATGGAACCAAAGAATTTATCAACCGCAGAGGTGATTTTACGGTCAATATAGCCTTAGTGGATCAAGGAGCTCCTATAAGAGGTATTGTTTACGCACCAGCATGCAGAAGATTATTTTACACAGACTCAACAGGTTTAGCTATAGAGGAAAAAGGTGCTTTTGATATTTCAAAAATGGGTTTGGTTAAAAAAATTCAAACAGCTTTGCCCGACAATAAGGCCCTGAAAGTGGTGGCGTCTAAGTCTCACCGTGACCAAAAAACGAATGAATATATATCTGAATATCAATATAGTGACTTAGTAAGCGCAGGATCGTCTTTGAAGTTTTGTTTAATCGCTGCAGGTGAAGCAGATCTTTACCCTCGCCTAGGCCCAACTATGGAATGGGATACCGCAGCAGGACATGCAATATTATCTGCTGCTGGGGGCCATGTTTTGAAAATGGAAGATAAAGAGCCCCTGAAGTATGGAAAACCTAATTACAAAAATCCCTTTTTCTTAGCAGCTTCAAAAGGGGTTGAACTTAAATAGGTTCTTCACAAGAACCCCACGGGTTTTAAGGTTCAATTTTATATTTGAGAAGCTATTTAAGCAGCCTGAACGTTAGCGGGTTCGGTCAAAATTGTATACAGAGTTGATGGCTTAGGATTAGATCTTAATTTTGCAACAATAGATTGTTCGCGAAGCGTTCTGGAAACAAGGGCCAAAGCCTTAAGATGTTCTACTCCAGCAGATTTGGGCGCAAAGAGACCAAAGACTATGTCCACTGGTTGCTTATCAATTGCGTCAAATTCAACTGGGTTTTCTAAAAGCACAAAAGCTCCTACAACTTTATCTAATTGTTCCAAACGAGCATGAGGTAACGCAATACCACCTCCAACTCCAGTTGGTCCTAGCGACTCTCTTTCCATCAGTGCTTCAACTGTTTGAGAATAATCAGTTTGATAACACGCCTCTGCAATTCCAGCAATGTCATGTAGCAATCTCTTTTTGCTAGACACAGACGAGAAAATACGAATCGCTTCTGGCTTTAACAGATTTGAAAATTCCATTTATAATTTGCTCTTCTAAACACCCTTTAAGGTGATTATTTCAGCTAGGCTCTATCCAACCTAAATTTCCATCTTCACGCCGAAATAATATGTTTACACCCTGTTTTTTATCACTTTTAAACAAAAGAAAAGGTTGTTTTGATTTTTCTATTTCTTCAGCGGCTTCTATTACAGAAAGAACAGGGAAAACTTTATCTGTTTCTGCAACTATTAAAGGTCCGGAAGAGCTAGTCGAATCTTGTAAACCATCTTTCGTGGCGTCCGTATACGATGTTGGGTCAATAAATTCAACCGATTGATTTTGGTCTTTTTGATGTCCTTTAAGCTTTCGTTTATAGCGACGCAATTGCTTTTCCACCTTTTCAGCACATGCGTTAAATGCGGCATAAATCTCGGCCTTTGAAGCTTTTGCTTGAGCGGTTAATCCGGTTGATAAATGAATAATTGCGTCGCACACAAATTCGTGACCACTTTTGGAAAAGATTATTTGTGCATCTGTTGGGCGTTCAGCATATTTATCGATAGCTTCGTTAAGCTCATCTTTTACATAGTTTTGTAGAGCATCACCAATGTTGATATGAATTCCCGAAATTTGATATTGCATATAAGTGTCCTTAACATAGGCCGTCTAAGGCGAATTTTGACTTTACAGCAATTATAGGTTTGCATTTCAAAGCAGCTTTGCTTTGTAATTTTGCTTTTCAGAGCAGCAACAAAATTTTTACCCAAATTGCCCTGTAATTTTATTGAAGAACTTTGAACTTACTATGTCAATAAAAATGAGTTAAAAAGTCGCCTTATCTAAAGGATGTTAAAATCGTTACCGAGGTATACTCTTCGAACATTATCATTATTTACAACATCTTCTGGCAATCCAGAAACAATAACCCTCCCGTCATGTAAAATGTATGCTCTGTCTACGATCTTGAGTGTATCTCTAACATTATGGTCTGTTATGAGAACCCCTATACTTCTACTTTTCAATTCTGAAACAAGGTTGCGAACATCATTTACCGAAATCGGATCAACGCCAGCGAAAGGTTCGTCTAGTAGTATATACTTTGGATCAGTGGCTAGGGCACGAGCAATTTCTACTCTACGACGCTCACCACCAGATAAAGCAAGTGCTGGAGTTCTTCTCAAATGTTCAATTCGAAAATCTGATAATAGTTTTTCCAATTTTGCCTGTCGCTCTGACTTTAAAGGTGTTGAAATATCAAGTATTGATTTTATGTTATTTTCCACATTCAAACCTCTGAAGATAGAAGTTTCTTGAGGTAGATAAGATAATCCCATTCTAGCGCGGCGATACATAGGCATGGTTGTGACGTCCATTCCGTCTATTTTTACCTGGCCACCATCGGATGAAGTGAGGCCGGCTATAGAATAAAAAGTAGTCGTTTTCCCAGATCCATTTGGGCCTAACAGGGCAACCACTTCCCCTCTTCTAAGCTCTAATGAAATATCGTGAATAATTATTCTTTTTCTATAGCTTTTTCTCAGCCCTGTGACTTGTAGTCCCGTATCATTTTCTAATACCGTAAAAGATGACATTTAATTGGTGCTCGGTAAAATTACGGTTTTAACGCCACCCAACAACTGGGTTAGACCTGTTTTTGTATCAATTAAAATCTGGTCAGCTAGTATTTTATTGGAGCCTTGAACCAATTGTGCGTTTCCTGTTAAAGAGATAGAATTTTCAATTAGGGAGTAAACAGCCTTATCGGCCTTAGCAATATCCGTATTACTTTTTAGCTCGACATTTCTTTCTGCTAAAATTTTCTCCAAGTTATTGTCAGTTTTAGAATAAATTACCTTAACATATTCAGCGTTCAATGTTGATTTACCTTGAGTTATTTTTACCCCATCAAATAATTCAGCAATATTTTTTGCTTGATTAAAAATCAAACTATCGGAGTTGAAATGCAGCGGTTCATTTCTGTCATTTGATAGCGAACCAAAACCAGCACTTTGTGAATGCGCCATGCTAGATAGCAACACTGAGAGAAAAAAGATTTTTATAAGTTTTGACAAGGTTATGCTCTAAAAATACTAATAGCCACTATATATCATTTCAACGCCTTTAGTAAAACTTATTACTAAATCAGGCGAATTATTTTCCTTAAAGATTTCAAGTTGTCCAGCCTTCACATTATTGTTTGAAAAAATGCCTTTAACTGGCCCATTGGCTTGAATAAGCGTTGTGTCGAGAGATACAGATATTTTGGAGGCGGTAATTTCTATTTTATCTTCCGTTTCCAATAAAACGTTATCTATAAATATTAAGTTTTTTTCATTTTTATTAAGCAAAGCTTTATCAGATGACAAAAAGACACCGGGCCTGTTTTCGGAAAGTATTTTAACGCTTGCGGATTTTATAAGAGCTGTATCTTTTCGTTCAGTTGCAACAATTTGCTGTGCCTTAATTTGAAGTTCATCTCCAGAATTAGTTATTGATGAATATAAGGGCTCAGTTAGGCCATCATTTAGAGAAGCAAAATTCACATCTTTGGCAAAAGGAATTTCTGTACTGGGTTCAATTTTCTTTGCTGACCAAAAAATTAAAAGAATAGCAAATAAGCCTAAAAAAAATAACAAAAGTTTTAAGTAAAAAATTGCATTTGAGTAACTGATTTGTAATCCGGACATTTATCAGACCGTTTTAATGCTCAAAAATATCAATATCATTCCAGCCTTTTATGTCTAATACTGCCCGAGAAGGAAGAAATTTGAAACATTCATTCGCTAATTCGGATCTATTCTCACGTGTAAGCATTTCGTTTAGTTTTTCTCTTAACGCATGCAAATATAAAACGTCGGTTGCAGCATATTCTATTTGTGCTTTGCTTAGGTGTTTGGCACCCCAGTCACTTGATTGCTGTTGTTTGGAAATATCAACATCTAATATTTCTGAGAGAAGGTTTTTCAATCCATGTCGGTCAGTATAGGTTCGAGCAATTTTACTAGCAATTTTGGTACAATAAACAGGAGAGGTTATAACCCCAAAAGTAGAGAATAAAATAGCAATGTCGAAACGCCCAAAGTGAAATAACTTTAATATTTTATCATTGCTTAACAAGTTCACTAGATTGGGCGCTTTAGCTTGGCCTTTTTCTATTTGGATAATATGGGTGTTTCCATCACCAGATGAAAGTTGCACGACGCAGAGCCTATCTCTACTAGGATTCAAGCCCATAGTTTCGCAGTCAATTGCTACTATCTGGCCTAGGTCAAGGTCTTCAGGTAAATCCTCACTATGGGTAAAATTTGTCACTGGTTTTTCCTTTTTCCCAATCCCTTAATAATCAAATAACTATTAGCTTGCGATCAAGCAACCATAGAAAATTTATATTTAATAAGATCAAATTTAATAATAAACTAAAAAATGAACAGGAAAATTGATAAGCTGTACATTTTTATCAAGGCTATTTTAACGAATGATGATCTCAAATAATTTATTCTCTCTTGAGAGCAAAACAGCTCTTGTTACCGGTGGATCTACCGGTCTTGGACTCATGGCAACTGCTGGTTTAGCCGCAGCTGGTGCAAAGGTTTTTATTGTTTCTAGAAAATTAGAAAATTGTGAAAAAGCCGCCAATAAAATTAATAACTGCAATTTTAAAGGTCAGGTTGTTCCTTTTAAAGGTGACTTAAGTAGCGAGGCTGGGATAAGTAATATAGTCAACGAACTTCATAAAAAAAATTCGGAACTTCATGTTTTGGTTAATAACGCTGGAAGAACATGGGGATCTAATTTTGGCAGTTTTCCTTATGATGCTTGGGAAAAAGTTTTAAATCTTAATGTATCCGCTCTATTTCACTTAACTCAAAAACTGGTTCCGCTATTAGCCGCCTCTGCAAAACGAGATTCTCCAACACGTATCATTAATATTGGTAGTGTCATGGGTGAGGTTCCAATGGGTGATGGTGCCTATTCGTATGCTGCCTCCAAATCTGCAGTCCATCATATTACCAAAATTTTAGCCAAGGAATTAGCTGAAAAAAACATAACAGTTAATGCACTCTCGCCTGGCCCATTTCAATCTAACATGACAGATTTTGCGATTGGAGACCTTAAAGGTAGTGCCCGCGTTTCCAAAAGAGTTCCTTTAAAACGTATTGGGCAAACTGAAGATATCGCGGCCTCCATTCAATTTTTATGTGGTAGAGGGGGTTCATATATCACTGGAGCAATACTGCCTGTTTCAGGTGGAATAAATGTTTCAACGGGACCGAGTATTTTTGGTGAGGAATGATTTGCTGAGTTTTGAAGATCTTAAGAAAAAAATAGGTTTGGAGGTTGGTGTTTCAAAATGGTTCACCATTGATCAAGAAAGGATTGATAAATTTGCAGATGTAACAGAGGATTGGCAGTATATTCATGTCGACCCAGTTGCTGCTATGAATACACCGTTCAATGGGGCTATAGCGCATGGTTTTTTAACAGTTTCGTTACTTTCTGCTATGTATTATGATGCGGTTCCTGAATTGGAGGGATCTGAATTAGGAGTAAACTACGGATTTGATAAGATAAGGTTTCTTTCACCAGTGAGAGCTGGATCTAGGGTGCGGGGTCACTTTGAACTTGTTGATATTCGAGAGGTAAGAGATCTTGAGGTCTCGACAAATTGGCGTGTTGAAGTAGAAATAGAAAATTTTGACAAACCAGCGTTAGTCGCACAATGGATTGGGCGTCAGTATTTATCAAAAGGCTGGAGCCAAAATGGCCAAAAATAAAATTGATTTTGACGCTGTATCAAAATGGGCTGAAATTAACATTGATAAATTCTCTAGACCCGCAAGGTATACTAAATTTGATTCTGGTCAGTCCAACCCAACCTATCTCGTTGAAACCTCACAAAAGAAATATGTTCTTCGTAAAAAACCTGAAGGTAAATTATTAAAATCGGCCCATGCAGTTGATAGAGAATATAGGGTTCAGTTGGCTTTGCAAAATAGTGAGGTGCCAGTTCCTAGAATGGCCGCATTTTGCTCTGATCTAAGTATTCTAGGTACTGAATTTTATATTATGGACCATATAGAAGGTACTTGTTTTGAGGATCCACGTTTAAATATCTTTGCAAAGGATCACCGTTATTCAATCTTTGAAGAAATGAGCACTATTTTAGCAAAAATACATAAAGTTGATTTATTAAAGGTTGGTCTTTCAGACTTTGGTCCCGGCGGTAATTATTTTAGCCGGCAAATTACTCGGTGGACAAAACAATATCTTTCTTCTGAGACAGATAAAATTGAAAAAATGGACCAGCTGATAAAATGGTTAGAAGAAAATATTCCAGACGATGATGAAAGACGATGTTTAGTTCATGGTGATTTTCGTTTAGATAATTTACTTTTTAACCCCAACGAAAATAAATGTGTTGCAGTATTGGATTGGGAGCTTTCGACCATAGGACATCCATTTGCAGATCTTGCAAGTGTTCTGATGCAATGGGCAATGCCCACTGGTTTAGAGGGACGCGGCTTGCAAGGAGTAAACAGAAAACAGCATGGTCTTATGGAAGACCAAGAATTTGTTGACTCTTATTGTAAAATAATGGGCTTAGACGGAATTCATAAATTTGAATTTTATATGGCCTTTGCTTTTTTCCGCATGGCGGCCATTTTGCAAGGGGTTAAGAAAAGAGGTCTTGAGGGTAATGCATCAAATCCGGCGAAAGCCATAAAACTTGGCAATTTAGTAAAATTGTTTGCAGAAAAAGGAATGGCTATTTTAGAGAAATAATGAGGAAAATTCTACTCAGTCAATCCAACCACTTAAGTTTTTCTCGATCAGTGAAGACAGGGCAGAAATATGGGCATTGTTATCATTTAAACAGGGTATGTAAGTAAACTCTTCTCCTCCAGCTTCTTCAAAACTTTCTTTAATCTCCTCATTTATTTCTTCTAAAGTTTCAATGCAGTCAGAAGAAAAAGCCGGAGCAATAACCGCAATAGATTTTTTATTTTCTTCTTCAACCAATCGCGCAACTTCCTCAACTGTGTAAGGTTTAAGCCATTCTTCTGGTCCAAATTTGGATTGGAAGGTAGTAATAATATCTGTGTCTTTCCAACCAAGTCGCTCTTTTAACAAGCGGGTAGTTTTTTGACATTGGCAGTGATAGGGGTCGCCCTGCATAAGGTATCTTTTGGGTACTCCATGATAGCTGCAAACAAGAACTTCCGGTTTTATTTCTTTTTTGGCGTAAGCGTCCTCTACGGATTTTGCCAAGGCATCAATGTACAAGGGTTGTTCGAAATATGGCTCTACAACTCGAATAACTGGTTGCCACTTCTCCTTCATTAAAGCTCTAAAAAACTGGTCATTTGCTGTTGCTGATGTTGCGCCAGCATAATGAGGGTAAAGTGGAAAAAATAAAATTTTTGAGCAACCCTCTTTAACCATCTCTCTTACTTTGGACTGTGTTGAGGGGTTGCCGTAACGCATGCAAAAGTCAACTTTAATTTTTTGACCATATTTTTTTTCCATGAAATCTTTTATTTTTACGGTTTGATTTCTCGTTATGGTCATTAAAGGACTTTCATTTTCCTCATTATTCCAAATAGATTTATAGGCCGCTCCAGATCTAGATGGGCGGGTTGATAAGATTACCAGTTGCAACAGGGGCTGCCATAGCCAGGGTGAATAATCTATGACACGCCTGTCTGATAAAAACTCTGACAAGTAGCGTCTCATTGACCAATAATCATAATTATCGGGAGTCCCCAAATTTGCTAGAAGGACACCAATTCTTTTGCTTGGAACTTTTGGATGATCGCTACTAGCGTGTTGCGGAACTTTGAGTTCAATTGCTTCATCAAACATGGTCTGTTTTCTCTTATCTATTTATTATGGAAATGAGGTAAGTCATTGTGCTGAATGGTCAATCTTTGAGTTTTTCTTCTGTTACGTTTAGCGCATCAGCAAGCCTGATTGATGCAGAGCCAGGTTTGAGCGGTTTTGGCTGGTCGCTTGATGGAGCCCAGCCGGTCAAAGTGATCAACTCAAAAGTTGCTTCTATTTCTTTTTTATTTGAATTTTGGTCACTAACATATTTATCAGACATCAAAGAAAAAAGTTTTCGGTGAGAAAATTTCTTCAATCTATCGGTTTGAACGTTGGTTTCACCCATCCTACGAAGATCATACAAAAGATCTATTGGGTTTTTATAACTTACCTTATGCACGGTGCTGTCCGCTACAGGTAAAGCAAAACCTGAGCGCATTAAAAAAGCGCCGGCATCGCGGATGTCTATCATTGGTAAAACTCTTGGTGAAATACCGCCAGTCAGTTCCAGTTCCGATGCTGCAATAGAGTCTCTGAGTTCATGAAGTGTCTGGCCGCCAAGAAAATTACCTAGAAACAAACCTCCTTTTTCCATAACCGACTTGCACTGAATTAATTGGCCAACTGGATCATTGGAGTAATGTAGAGACATTCCATGGATTACTAAATCATAATTTTTGTTAGAAAACCTCAATAATTCTTCATCAGAGATGACATCAGCATTATGAAAAGTATTCCTCCAAGGGTATAAATGCCCACTGATAATTAATATTTTTTCAAATCGCTTTTTTATTATGTGCAGTCGATCTTTTATGTCTTGTATAGCCAATTTTTGAAGAAAGTTGTCTTCTTTATCTGACTTAGCTCTCCTTTTTGCTAGAGCCTCTTTATCAATAATTTCCTTGTTACTTTTCATAAGGTTGAAATAAAGAGGTTTTTTATAATTTACAAAGTTTATGTTTCTGTTTCCCTTGAAATTATTGCGAATTGTTGTCTATCAAATTGAAAATTACTGAATTAAAATAAAATTAACTTTTCGGTTAGAGTTTTTTACTATGCAAATTGATATATACACTTCACCGCTTTGTGGCTTTTGCACGATTGCAAAAAATTTACTTCTAAAAAAGGGTGTGGAGTTTACAGAGTATGACGTTCTTAATGACCCATCCCTAAAACCTGTCATGCTGAAACGAGCAAATGGTGCTCACACTGTACCTCAAATTTTCATCAATGATCATCATATCGGAGGATGGGATGAATTATTTTCGTTAGAGCAAGCTGGGAAATTAGATAAAGTCCTAATGGCTAAATAAATATAACCTTATGGTAATAAAATTTATTCAATCCAAAATTATGGTTTGAAAAATACAACTAGACTTAGTTAAAAAAGCTAGGGTACTAATACAATCTGTGATGAGAGGCGTAGATTTTCAGGTTCTAACAAATGAGTGATGACAATAGTACACTTGCAATATCTTTATTCAGTGAGGTGTTGACGGTCGATCAATTGTTAAGATTACAACTGGCAAAAGTATTACCTAAGGGAATGGAGTTATCTCACTTTTCCGTGTTAAATCATTTAGCGCATATTAATATTGAAAGAACACCTGCCCAGCTTGCAAAAAGCTTTCATGTTACACGGGGGGCTATGACTAATACGCTTCGCCGGTTAGAGGCTTCTGGATATGTGCACATCCGCCCAGATTGGGATGATGCTCGAAAAAAAAGGGTAGCGATAAGTTCATCGGGGCGTATGGCGCGCGATAACGCAATCTCTGCGGTTGCTCCATTTTTAAATGAAGCTGTATCTGACCTAGGCAAAGATCATTTCAAACAAATTTTGCCAATTTTGCGGGGATTAAGAGTAAAATTAGAACAATAGCTATTTATTTTGCTTGTTTGAATTGCTGTTCTATATTTTTTCTATTATCTGCTTTTCTAACTAACAATAGTCTGTTGAGGAATCTATGTATCGCGTTTGGAACTTTTTAACTAACTATTCTCTTCTTTTGATTTTTGGGGCACTAATTGCCTTGATTTGGGCAAATACAAATCCTCACAGTTATCATCATCTGGTAGAGTACCCACTATGGTTTAATGACTGGCTTGGACCTAGTTATAAATATTGGGCCAAAGCTTACGGAGAAGGATATGACGCCTTTTCTTCTGGTGGCGCAACCAATGTCCTGAGTTTTCATTATTTAGTAAACGATATTGGAATGGCTTTCTTTTTTGCCATAGCTGCCAAAGAAGTATGGGAAGCAATCATTCTAAAAGATGGTAGCCTTCGTGGTAAAAAGGCTGCTACGCCGTTGGTTGCAACTGCTGGTGGAATGTTTGGGCCAATTGCCGTCTATTTGGGATTGGCGGCTTTCTTGGGCTCAGATACATACAACGCTGTTCAGAATGGTTGGGCTATACCTACTGCAACTGACATTGCATTTAGTTATTTAGTAGGCCGAATAGTGTTTGGCGCTGGTCATCCAGCAGTCAGATTTTTGTTACTTTTAGCTATTGCGGATGATGCGGCTGGTTTGATTATTTTGGCAATCTTTTACCCATCAGGCGAACTAGCTCCTGCGTGGCTTCTGGTTTCATTCGCGGCAGCCTTTTTGGTTTACTTTGTTTTTAATTGGCTTCCACACCGAATGGATGAAGGAAAAGACGATAGACCCTATACAACATTGGTTAGAAAATATTTAACTTTTTGGCCATATTTACTGGGTGGCTGTATAAGCTGGTATGGATTTATGAAAGCTGGTTTGCATCCAGCTTTAGGTCTATTACCCATAGTGCCAGCTATTCCACATGCTGACCGCGCCTTTGGTTTTTTTGATGCGGCGGAAGAGCATGCTCACGATCTATTAAATATGATAGAACACGCGCTTAAGCATCCTGTAGAAGTTGTTTTATTTTTCTTTGGCTTGTTGAATGCTGGGGTTGAGTTTTCATCAATAGGAGATGCTACTTGGCTAGTTCTGGCAGGTTTGATAATTGGAAAGCCTGTTGGTATTTTTCTTTTTGGATGGCTGGCGGCATCGCCCATGCGGCTGGGAATGCCACAAGGAATGCGGTTAATTGATTTGATTGTAATAGGCTTTGTTTCAGCTATTGGCTTTACTGTATCGCTGTTTGTAGCAACCGTAGCTTTTGATGCTGGTCCGGTTCAAGATGCAGCCAAAATGGGCGCTTTGTTTAGTTTTGCAGCAGCCATTATCTCCATAATAGCTGGCAAAGTATTCAAAGTAGAGAAGCAGAACGGATAAATATTGGGTAGGTTTTTAAGAACTTACCCATATTGTTTCAATTTTAGATTAGGCGACCGTGGCAATGTTTGAATTTTTTACCTGAGCCACAGGGGCATTTTTCGTTTCTACCAGTATTATGCCAATTTTTAGGCATCTCTTTTTCTGGGCCACGAGTTACAGCCAATCCATTTTCTTTAGTTTGTTCGCTTTGATTGCTTGGTTGCTGCTGCGAAGCTACTTGTTGAACAATGGCCTTTTGCTCTTCTTCCGTTAAGGGCCTTACTTGTCCCATATATTTCGTAACATCTAATCGTAATGACCCTAATAAACTTTCAAAAAGCTGGAAAGCCTCGTTTTTATATTCATTTAAGGGGTCTCTTTGTGCGTAACCACGAAAACTTACGACACTTCTTAAATGCTCTAGTTTAAGCAGGTGTTCACGCCACTTTCGGTCAATTGTTTGGAGTAGAATTTGCTTGCAGATCTTACTCATATTTTCGGCGCCAAATACCTTGGCTTTCTCGTCCATAAACTCGTCTACCGAGTTGCTAATGCGATCCCTTATAATCTCGTTATCAACTCCGTCTTCATCAGCCCATTCAACAATTGGTAAATTTACATTAAAAATGTCTTTTACATAAGTCTCTAGATCTTCTGTTTCCCACTGCTCAGCATACGCTTTGGCTGGCATGTATGTTTCTACTGCATCATCAAGAACTTCTTCTCGCATATCTTCGACTATTTCGCCAATTTCAGTTGAATTTAAAATCTCGAGGCGCTGCTCAAAAATAGCTTTTCTTTGATCGTTCATCACATCGTCGAACTTTAATAGCTGTTTTCTTATATCGAAATTTCGTCCCTCAACCTTTGCCTGAGCTCTTTCTAGTGATTTGTTGACCCATGGATGAACGATGGCCTCACCTTCCTCCATACCGAGTGTTGAAAGGACTTTATCTAATCTTTCAGATCCAAAAATTCGCATTAAATCATCTTCGAGACTTAGAAAAAATGATGAACGCCCAGCGTCTCCTTGGCGTCCAGATCGTCCACGAAGTTGATTATCAATCCGACGGCTTTCGTGTCGCTCCGTTGCCAGCACAAATAAACCCCCAGCTGCTAGAACCTTGTCTCTTTCTCCTGAATGCGATGCTTCAATTTGTGACCTAAGTTTTTCAGGATCTTCATTCGGATTTTTAGCCAATGCCTCTAATACTTTCATTTCAACATTGCCACCAAGCTGAATATCCGTGCCACGTCCAGCCATATTTGTGGCTATAGTAACAGCATTAAGTTTTCCAGCATCACCGACAATTTGGGCTTCTTGCTCGTGCTGTCTGGCGTTTAAAACGTTATGCTTCACTTTTTCTTTTTTAAGCATATCTGAAAGAAGTTCAGATTTTTCGATAGAGGTTGTTCCTACCAATACAGGCTGACCTTTGGAATTAGCTTCTTTTATTTGTTCAATTATAGCTTTGTATTTTTCGGCTGTCGTTCGGTAAACTTTGTCATCTTCATCTACGCGCGTGATGGGCCGATTTGTAGGTACTTCTACAACGCCAAGTTTATATATCTCTTTAAATTCTTCAGCTTCTGTTGCTGCCGTACCTGTCATACCCGATAGTTTATCATACAAGCGAAAATAGTTTTGAAATGTGACGCTTGCCAGAGTCACATTTTCTGATTGAATCGAGCAGTTTTCTTTTGCCTCTATCGCTTGATGAAGGCCATCAGAAAGGCGCCTTCCCGGCATCATGCGCCCAGTAAATTCATCAATAAGAACTACTTCGTCAGAGCGGACAATATAATCTTTATCTTTAGTAAATAGTTTATGTGCTCGCAGCCCCTGGTTCACATGGTGCACTATGGTCGTGCTTTCCGGGTCATAAAGAGACTGACCATCTGGTAATATACCTTCTGATTGCAACAGTTCTTCTAAAAAGTCGTTTCCTTCATCAGTGAAAGATACAGCTCTTGTTTTCTCATCAATTGTAAAATGAACATCTTCCAAAGAGGGTATTAATTTATCAATTGTTTGATAAAGCTCACTACGATCCTCTGCAGGGCCCGATATTATGAGGGGAGTTCGAGCTTCATCAATTAAAATGCTGTCAACTTCATCAACAATTGCAAAATAATGATGTTTTTGATTCATCTGATCGATTTCACTTTTCATGTTATCTCTAAGATAATCAAATCCCAGTTCATTGTTTGTTGCATATGTTATGTCGCACTTGTAGGCTGATAGTTTTTCTTCATCAGATTGTTGTGGATGAACAACACCAGTAGTCATTCCGATCGATCCGTAAACCTTAGACATCCACTCCGCATCTCGCTTAGCCAAATAGTCGTTAACTGTTACGATATGCACTCCTCGGCCTGCTAAGGCATTTAAATAAGCGGGAAAGGTAGCAACAAGGGTCTTACCTTCTCCGGTTTTCATTTCTGAAATGTTGCCTTGATGTAAAAAAATTCCACCCATCAATTGAGTGTCAAAGGCACGCAATCCAAGGGAGCGTTTTGCTGCTTCGCGACAGTTGGCAAATGCTTCGGGTAGTAATGCGTCTAAAGTATCACCATTTTTAAATCTCTCCTTAAATTCATTTGTTTTTTCAATCAAATCCTTATCTGAGAGTTTTTCAAAATGACCTTCAAGCGAGTTAATTTTATCAACAATTGGTTGAATGCTTTTTATTTTTCTATCGTTTGACGTACCAAAAGCTGCTCTTGCAAGTTTTCCCAATCCCAGCATTTTTTCTCCAATTATATAACTTGCACTAACTCTTTTAATGTCCTTGCTTGATATGGAAACTCAAACTAGGAATTAGGAAACTATTCCACATTACTACTAAGCGATTTAAGGGTCTCGCAATGTAGTGTCAACGCTAGCGCAAAAAACATCATTAATTTATAAGAAAAATTATGAAAAAAATTATGCTTAACAAGATACAAATTAATTGTGGGAATACCGTATGGCTAAAATAGAAAAGGTTTCACCTCTAGCTCCAGCTAAGTTTCCTAATATACCTAAAATTGACGGGGTTGAGTTTTCGACTGCTGCTGCGGGAATTAAATATCAAGACCGGACAGATGTAATGTTGGCAATTTTAGATCCTGGTACTGAAATTGCGGGTGTTTTTACATTGTCTTCTACTAGGTCCTATGCCGTAATTGATTGCGAAAAAAAAATTCGGCTAAAAGATAATTCTATGGGAGCCGCAATAATTGTAAATTCGGGTAATGCTAATGCATTTACTGGCTCCAGAGGAGAAGTTTCCGTCGATGCAATTACTGCTGCGGTATCCGATCGTTTGCAGATTCCCCAGTCGAGGGTTTTCTCGTCTTCAACAGGTGTGATTGGTGAGGAAATGCCTCATAGCCTATTAATTGGTGTCTTGGATCAAATGATAATCGATAAGGATGGGAATAATATTTTTGGGGCTGCAAAAGCTATTATGACCACTGATACTTATCCTAAAGGATCTGTAGCTAAGGTTCAAAGTGATGAGGGAGAGATTTTGATTGCAGGAATAGCCAAGGGTTCGGGTATGATTGCTCCAGACATGGCTACAATGTTGGTTTACATTTTTACAGATGCTTTGATCAAAAAAAATGTCTTGCAATCATATTTATCTGAAATAAATGAACGAACCTTTAATTCAATTTCAGTCGACGGCGATACCTCAACATCTGATACCGTTTTGATGGCCGCTACAGGGAAATCGGGCATACGCGTAGAAAAAAACCACAAAGGTTTTTTAGATGCTTTGACCTGTTTGATGACTGATTTGGCGCATCAGGTGGTGAAAGATGGAGAGGGAGCCTCGAAATTTGTTGAAATAAACATTTTAAATGCAAAAACTAGTTCCGATGCAAAAACACTTGCAAAGTCTATTGCTAATTCTCCTTTAGTCAAAACCGCAATAGCAGGCGAAGACCCAAATTGGGGGAGAATTGTTATGGCGATCGGTAAGTCTGGTGCTGAGGCAGAAAGAGATAAACTTAAAATCTATTTTGGAGATATACTTGTTGCGGAGAATGGTTGGGTTTCCTCAAGTTATTCGGAAGGAACTGGCGCATCTTACATGAAAAACTCGGAAATAAAAATCTCTGTTGATATTGGTCTTGGAAAAGCAAATACTACTTTTTGGACATGTGATTTTACCAATGACTACGTACGTATAAATGCGGACTATCGATCATGA
>Ga0208127_1000001_pt1 | contig 148091 bp, 106 predicted proteins | sample ETNtaG_6_FD_185751 | JGI IMG/M metagenome (GOLD analysis project Ga0208127, IMG submission 185751) | Marine microbial and viral communities from oxygen minimum zone, Eastern Pacific Ocean - ETNP201306SV45 (SPAdes) (version 2) | ecosystem: Environmental > Aquatic > Marine > Oceanic ... | reverse complement strand
TTACGGGATCCTTGATGCTGGCTCATCCGCATCTGAAGGATCCTAATTTCGTTCGAAGCGTTGTGCTCATGACGGCCCACGAAGACGAAGGCTCGTTGGGCGTTGTGATCAATCGCAGCGCCGGGATGGCCCTAGGAGAGGTCGACCCGAGCTTAAAGAAGTATGGATTGCAGGATGTGCCTCTTTACATCGGGGGACCGGTGGCCTCGGATCAGCTCATTTTAGCGGGGTGGAAGGTCGATTCCATATTCAATGAATTTCAGCTGTTCTTCGGTTTGGACCCAGCGAAAGCCCAGATCAAGCGAGAGCAGGATCCCGACCTGAAGTTACGGGCGTTTCGAGGCTACGCCGGCTGGAGCAAAGATCAGCTGGAGGGCGAACTGTCGGACAACGCATGGGTGGTCTCGGAGATGGATGGAATCGCTCTGAATCGATTCGAGGGAGATGACTTGTGGCGGCACGTTATCATGAATATCAACCTAGAGTTGGGATTGATGTCGATGGCTCCGGACATTCCCGAATCGAATTAGGCATCCGTAAGAGGCTTCAGCCAAGGCAGGCGCTCGTCGGGGTTGCGTCGGTTGAAAATCGGTCGATTTCGTCCCTGTAAATTTATCCGGAATCGCGAAAACGGTTATTGACAGGGGGCGAGGCGACGTATCTCTTATCGCCCCTTATGAAAGTTGTGTCATCGCTCAAGTCCGCAAAGACGCGTCACCCTGACTGCCAAGTGGTACGTCGCAAGGGTCGTCTTTACGTGATCTGCAAAACGAACCCTCGCTTCAAGGCGCGCCAGGGCTAACAACCGATTTTCGACTGACCGTGAAAGAAGGCATTCATCCAGATTACCACCCGACGGCGTTTATCGACGTTTCGACCGGCAAGAAATTCCTGACTCGCTCGACTATCAAGACGGGCCAGACGGAGACCATCGACGGTGTCGAGTACGTTAAAGTAATCCGCGACATCACGATGGATTCTCACCCTGTGTATACCGGCGAAAAGCGCTTCGTCGACACCGCAGGTCGCGTCGAGAAGTTCCAGAACAAGTTCCGCCGCCGCCGCAGCTAAGCGCCTCTCAGGCGAATGCGGATTTGCTGAAGGAACGCTGGGTATCTCGAATAGCCAGTCATCTTCTATTTCCTATAAGGGCAATATGAGTCGTAAACGCTCACATTGCCCTTTTTTCGTTCGCGCTTCACACCTTGGCCTTCAACGCAACTAGGCTTATCATGGACAAACAAGACATTGGTCTCAACGTGCCGAACATCCTGCTCCCTAATCAGGGAGTCGATCTAAACAAATGGGCGGTGGTCGCCTGCGATCAGTACACTTCGCAACCGGAGTATTGGAAATCGGTCGAGACGGAAATCGATGGAGCTCCTTCGACTTTAGACGCGATTTTTCCTGAGGTTTACCTCGAGGACGAAGATGGCGCCCAGCGCATTGAGCGCATCAATGCTGCAATGCAGCGCTACTTGGACGAAGGCGTGCTGGAAGACCAGGGACCTGGCTTTGTTTTATTGGATCGCAAAACGAGCCATGTCGCTTCGCGAAGAGGCCTCGTCGTTGCCCTCGACCTGGAAAAGTACGACTACAAGGTGGGTTCTCAAAGCCTCATTCGGGCGACCGAAGGCACGATCGAAGATCGACTCCCGCCCCGAGTGAAGATTCGCGAGAACGCCAAGATCGAGTTGCCGCACATCATGGTCCTGATCGACGATCCGGAACGCTCAGTTATAGAACCTTTGTTCAAGCGCGATTTGGAATGCGTCTATGACTTCGAGCTGATGGCGGGTGGCGGCCACTTGAAGGGATGGCGCGTCGATTCGAAATCGGATATCGATTCGGTTTTCGACGGTCTGGCTGCCTTGAGCGATCAAGCGGTTTTCGACGCCAAATACGGAGTCGAAGGGAAGGGCGTTCTGCTTTTCGCGATGGGCGATGGCAATCACTCCTTGGCGACTGCCAAGAACATATGGGAGAGTCTGAAAGCCAATGCTGAAGATCCGTCGGAAGTCATGGATCATCCTGCCCGCTATGCGCTGGTCGAATTGATGAACGTGCACGACGAAGGTCTGGAGTTCGAGCCGATCCATCGGGTCGTTTTCGATATCGATTCGGGAGACTTGAAAAATGCGCTTTCCCGATTCTTCGAAAGCGAGGGATCCGCGGTCGAGCTCGAGACATTTCAAGACCTGGAGGCGACCAAGGCTCGCCTGGCTGAGCTCGATGGTGGCTCCGAACAGTTGGTGTCCTACATTACGGGTTCGGAGTACGGCATTATTCGACTGGCGAACCCGAAGCGAAACTTGGAGGTCGGCAACTTGCAGGCATTCATCGACGCCTACTTGGAAGACAAGCAAGCGATCGTCGATTACATCCACGGCGAAGATGTCGTGATCGAATTGGGCTCCAAGTCGGGCAACATCGGCTTCTTCCTTCCGGTAATGGGCAAGAGCGATTTGTTCAAAACGGTCGTGCTCGACGGCGCATTGCCGCGCAAGACCTTCTCGATGGGAGAGGCCGACGAGAAGCGCTACTATTTGGAAGCGCGTTGTATTCAATAGGGCGGCGATTTTGTCGGAAGGATCCCGCTTGCCTTATCCCTTAGCGGCGGACCGGTTTTTCCTTTCGCTTTGGCGAGCAATCGGTTTTGTTCCTATGTCGGCGGAGGGACCGTTCCTAGCGAAACATCATGGCGAATAACGAAAGCGAGTCCCTGAAGAATTGGATAGCCGCGGCGCGTCCGAAAACGCTTCCAGCCGCAATTGCTCCCGTAATTGTCGGTTCGGCGGAGGCGTCCAGAACAGGCGAAATCGAAGCATGGCCTGTGATCATTTGCTTGAGCTTCGCCTTGCTTGTGCAGATCGCGACGAACTTGGCCAACGACTACTTCGACTTCGTCAAGGGCGCGGATACGAAAGAACGGCTTGGTCCGGAGCGCCTGGTTGCGAGCGGGAAGATCGACCCGCAGCTTATGTGGCAGGCTGCTGTCGGGCTGTTTCTCTTGGCCTTCGTGATTGGATTGTCGATGGTTAGCTACCGGGGCAGCGAGATGTTGATTGTCGGCATCCTCGCAATCGTATTCGGCTATGCCTATACCGGGGGGCCGTATCCATTGGCTTACCACGGATTGGGAGACGTTTTCGTAATCGTTTTCTTCGGTTTGGTCGCAACTATGGGGACGGTCTACGTGATAACGGGGCAGCTGACTTACGAGGCGTTCCTGCTAGGACTCCCCCTCGGCTTGTTGGCGAACAATATACTGGTCGTGAATAATTACCGCGACAAGGAAACGGACGAGGCGGCGGGCAAACGAACCTTGGTAGCGCGTTTCGGAAGGCTCTTCGCTCGCAAGCAATACTCCTGGCAGCTGGTCATCGCATTCTTAAGCGTTAGTATATACGTTGGGACTACGCGGACGTTTTGGCCTTGCTTGGTCTTTTTGTCGATTCCGCTGGGGACCAAATTGATCGTCGAGCTCAGGCAAACTTCCGGTAGCGCCTTGAATGCCTTGCTGGCGAAATCGGCTAAGCTGCTTCTATTGTTCAGCGCCTTGCTGGCCCTGGGAATCTCTATATCCTAGACGATCCCTTCATCCCGAGAAAGCCGTATGGAAATGAAAAAGCCTTCCGCTTTCGGCGGAAGGCTGGGAAATTGGCTCTGCGAGCTGTTCGGTCCGATTAAGTATGGGCTTCGAGCTTCGCTTTGAGGTCGTCCTTGCCGACCATGCCGACGTATTGATCGGCGAGCTGGCCGCCCTTGAACAAGAGCAGAGTCGGGATGGCTCGGATATTGTATTCTGCGGCGATTGGGCCGTTCTCGTCTACGTTGACCTTCGCGATTTGCACCTGGCCGTCGAGTTCTCCGGAGAGCTCTTCGAGGATAGGAGCGATCGCCTTGCAAGGACCGCACCAAGGAGCCCAGAAATCGACGAGCACGGGTACGTCCGATCCGCCGATCGTGTCTTTGAAGGTCTGTTCGTTTAGTGTCAGGATGTCAGCCATGATATTATAGCGTTGTGTAGATCATACACGCGAAAGCGATCGAAATGACTGCGCAAACGAATGATATGACTGCGGCCCATTTGCCGCTATTGCGTTCTCTGATGGAATATTCTTCGAGCAATGTCAACGAACCGCCTTCCCCATTGCTTGCAAGGACGATTTCGTCGTCCTCTAGGTCCTCGCCAGATTCGATGACCAAAGACTCGGCCTCTCGATCGTAGTTCGATTCGTCCGATGGAGTATCCGAGTGTTGCGGCGGTAGCGACATTCTGTATGCGGCTCAGGAAAAGTCAGGCAGGGCGATTCTTTTCCAGAAGATCGGAAAGCTGCTGCGGTTCGACGCTCGAGAGATTTTTGCCTTCGCGCTTTATGTCTTCGAAGGTTTTGATGACGGTTTCGGTCATGCGGCCATGCGTTTCCTCGGATCCGCCCACGATGGAAAATTCCTCCGCCTGAGTGATTCGCTTATGCCCGTCTTCGTTATCGAGTCCGATTCCGAGCAGATGGGCCCGTCTCTGGTCTTGATTCTGCACGGAACCCAACCTGATTCAAACCAGACTGGTTTCAAGCTCCTTTTCGTCAGGCGCTTCTGGAGCGTCGGCCCCGGGATCGTCGTCGACGCGGGAAATAATGAAATCGGAAAAGGCGTGGTTTTGGCGAATTTTCAAACGCTTGAGACGGGTGAGCTCCAAAATGGCGATGAAGGTGACCACGAGAAGCTTAAGGCTGCATTTGCCCGGGAATAGCTCGGAGAATTCGAATTTCGGTTCGGTTTGAATCTTCTCGATTAGCATTTCCATCTGGTCGACCACGGTCGTGGCGTCGTCCTGAATCTCGCCTAGCACGAGTTGCTCCGACAGACGTCGCAGCACGATGTTGAATGAGTTCCAGACCGAAAGCTTGTCTTCGGGCTTGAGGGGGCGTACGGGCCCTTCCGTCTTGTTGACGGATCGATAGTCGCGCGTCAGGCGGAGCGATTGGTCTTCGGACAGGGCGTCCAAGCTATCCGCGGCTTCCTTGAATTTTTTGTATTCGAGCAGTTGATGGACGAGTTCCCAGCGCGGATCCAAGTCTTCGTCGTCATCGTCCTCCGAATGGGTACGCTGCTGCTTGGGCAGGAGGAGGCGGCTCTTAATCTCCATCAGAGTTGCCGCCATCACGAAAAAGTCGCCAGCGATTTCCAGCTTCACCTCCTGCATGCTATTGATGACGTCGAGGTACTGATCGAGAACGAGCTCGATTGGAATATCGTAGATATCGATCTCGTGCTTGCGGATGAGAAAGAGCAGGAGATCGAGGGGGCCCTCGAAAACGGAGAGCTTGATTCTGGGATCTATTTCGGCGACCACGCTAAGAGTTCACTTTGGAAGGTTCGGCAGTGGCAATGACAAAAGCGATAATGTGAATAAGTCGGCCAACGAACGAGCATTCACTTCCGCTTGAAAGTAGCGATAAAAAGGCCGTCGCCGTCATAGGATGCAGGGAGGATCGTGATCCCCCGACCAGAATCGCTGAACCCGAAATCGGTAGCCAAGGGAGCGTAGTCGAACTGGGGGTGGGCTTGCAGGAAACGCTCCACGATTTCCTCGTTCTCGGAGCGGAACAGCGAGCAAGTGCAATAGGCGAGCGTACCTCCGGAAACCACATTCGCCGCGTAGCCAGTTAGAATCTCCGCTTGTACCTTGGCGCGTTCGGGAATGTCGCTTTCCCGGATTTGCCTCATCAAATACGGATGGCGGCGCCACGTTCCTGAGCCTGAGCAAGGGGCGTCGACGAGCGCTCCATCGAAGCGCTGCGTGGTGGGTGGCGACTCAAGCGTCGCTATATTGGATAGTCGGGCTCGCTTCTGTCGCATCCGCAATTCTTCCAGGGCTTTGCGGCGCGGGTCGTAAGCGGAAACGTGTCCATTCGATCCTAGCATCTTCGCGAGTTGTAAGCTCTTCCCTCCCGCTCCCGCGCAAGCGTCTAGCCAGTGGCCCTCCGGTTTAGGATGGATCAACTGAAGGAGCAGCTGAGAACTGACATCCTGAATTTCGACTTTGCCTTCGGCGTAGGCTTTCGTTTGAGCGACTGGAAAATCGGCGGGACAGTGAAGGGCGCCGGGCGCGCCCCAGACAGGGCGAATATCGTTTGCCTTCGTTGCGCCTCCTTCCTCACGGAGACTGTTGACGATCGAATCGGGGTCGCCTCGTTGGATGCGAAGCCAGAGAGGGGGTCGGGCAAACAGACTGAGCGCGTTGTCGTCGTCGAGCGCTTGGGACAAGGCTGATTCGAACCACTCGGGCAGCGCCTCGCGCAGATCCCGATCGCTCTTGCCGATCAAGCGATGGCGATGAATCTCCTCATGTAGATTCGGAGGGTGGGAAGGCAGTGTCGGATAAAGGCTGCGGGTTTCCTTTGTGGGACTGGCTAACAGGACGAGGGTGTCCATGAAAGCCGATTCCTTTTCCGCTAGCGGATCGAGCCAAGGCTGGTAGCGCAGGTAGGCATAGACCAATTCCCTGTAGAGGCGACGGTCGCGCGAGCCGAATTTGCCTTGCTCCCTGAAAAGCTGGTTGAGGGCTCGGCTGAATACGATTCCTGGCTCCAATAGCCCACTAACGCGCTTGATCAGCGAGTATGCCACCCGCCGTTGGTTCATGAGGCGGTGAAGAGTGATCTCCTTGTTGACGGCGCCGCTCATGACCGGGCGATTATTCTATTCGTCGAATAGGTCGACGCCAATGCGGATGCCGAAGTCGTTCTCAATCCGATTGCCGTCGAAAACACGCAGCTCGTACTTGATGCCGTACTTTTCCAGAGCCCGTTGCATGAGACCGATACGCTGTTCGTAGAATGTATTGGAGATCTCGTCGAATCGTGTGACAGCGTAGACCTTGAAGTTTTCGTTTAGGTTATACTCTCCGAATAGGAAGTACTGTTCGAGCTGACGACGGAAGAAGTGATTGCCGAATCCGATTTTCCAATACCCGGGATCGATAATCGCTAAGCTAGTATTCAGTTCTTGGATGGAGCTTGCGTCGAAATCGTATCGAGAGAAAAGGCGGGCTTCGAGCCAAGGGGCGGGAGTGATTTCGATATCCGTGTACAGGTCGGAGAAGTTAGCTCCGGAATCGTAATCGTCGATCAGGTAATCGATCGCGAAATCGATGCGGGCCAAGTCGCGGGAGCCGTAGTCTTTATCGCGTGTTTGGATGCGATTGCGAAAGGCGAGTCGAGTTATGTGATGCTCTCCAATCGTATCGATGTCGCGTCGATCTTCAATGTCGATTGGAGTCATGTAGTTCGCGAACGCGGGAATATCCTGAAAGGCGTGGGCGGAATTGCTATCGAGATCAGGCGTATAGCGATAGGAAACGACAGGCTCGAAAATGTGGCGGAGGCCATCGATATTCCAAATCTCATTCTTGTAGTCGGATTGCGCGTACGCTGTGAATTTCAGATCGAACCCCAAATCGCCATAGCCTCGGCTGCCTTCCTGAATGAAGGGTCGCGGTCTGATGTGAGTGAACTCGTCGATTATGGAAAGCGGAGCGAAACGATAGGACTCGATCCAAGGATTGGCTCCCGCGTCGGTCTCGACGAGATTGTCGGAATAGTGAATCCCCTTGACCCCTGCCTTGGCGGAAAGCGTTACGCCGGGCGCGAGCGTCTTCGATTGACGGAGACCGTAGTAGGCGTCGATGCGGTCCGTTTCATTGTTGGCAGTGATAGGATCGTTGAATCGTTTGCGCAGTTTGGAGAAGGTCACGTTGCCCTGATGAAAGAGTCCTGGGGCGATTTTGGTGGGAAACAGGTCGAAGTGCAGTTCGGGCAAACGCTCGGTGAACGATTGGAAGCTGTTGGGACTGACGCGGGTGAAGAGGGTCGCTTGCCAATTGTCTCCACTGTAGTTGGCTTCCACGAAGGTGTCGGGATCCTGCATGTCGTCGAAGCTGTCGTCGTAGAATTCGCGGGTAACGTTGGTGTCGGACCACCAGCGACCGTAAGCGTTGATCGCGCCGCTGTCGCCCCAGAATTGCTGGTGCTGCCACTCGGCGAAAAAGCGCTCGTCATCGATCGGATTGCCCGTAAGCAGATCGGGCTCGATCTCGCTCGCGTCGTCGTCGATGAAACCGGAGGTAAATGCGCCGAAGCTCTGATGCTCTCCTTCGTCGAAGGCATACTCGAACGCAGGACCCGCCAGAATGCCGCGTTTGGTGGTGAGAGCTAGGTTGGCCCCCGCTCGAAAGTTCGAATTGATCGGCACGCGAATCTCGCCGCCAATCGCTCCACCGATGTGGCCCGAATAGTCGATGTCCGCTTTGAACAGATTGCGTTCGGCATCGATTGGCTGGGAAACGTTCGGAATGATGAAGAAAGGAATGGGACCTAGCTTGAAGGATAGGCGTCGGCCGCGGATTTCCGATTGATTCACAATGGCGATTTCATCGGCCCGAGCTTTGAATAAGTAGGTTCCTGGTTCTCCGGGATGGAAGTCGATATCTTGAAATCGAAAATCGTCTGGATTTCCTTCTAGCAGTTCTCCGGAAAGGAAATAGCGCCCATTGCCCACGCGGAAATTTTCGATGCGCGCTCGCTGTTCTTTCAATTGATAGTCGAGCTTGTCGGCGACCATACGAATATCGCCCCGCGTAAAGACGACATTGCCGGTAGCGATCGCTCGCGCTGTGTTCTGGTTGTAGCGGATTTCGTCAGCGGAGAGCAGCCAATCGCCATAAGTGAGCTGGGCATTGTCGGTGGAAATCAATTCGCCGGTGTTCAAATCGACGGAAAAAGGCGGGCTCAGAACGGCCTCGAAGCTCTCGGACTGGGAAAAGGCTCTTGTCGCGAAGCTGCTGAAGAGCAAGCAGACCGCGGCAAGGCGAGCGAATGTCTGAAAGAGGATTCTGGCCATAGTTTCGGGCAAGCTCTAGGGGGCGACAGGAGTGGATGCAAGTATGTTCCTGATAGGCGAAACCTTGGCTCCTAATCCCTTATTAAGCCGGAAATTGTCAGGACTGCGCGTACCCGAGCTTCGAACGCCTTGCCGCCTGGGTGATGTGAGGATATGGGCTCCTAGGGAGGATATGGAGAATTTCGCGCGCAGCTTAGAAAGAAGCGCGGATTTTACCCTGTCGGAGCCCTAGGAGTTGCATTGAACAGCGTATGCTGTAGGGCTTGCTTTGATCTCAAGTCGTTATGCTGATCACAAAGAAAGAACTGAAACAGTTTACGGAATCGAAGGCGAGCGAGCCGCACGGGACGTTGGGTATGCATCCTGCAGTTAAAGAGGGAGTTGCGGGAGTCGTGGTAAGAGCCTTCCTGAGTAACGTGATTAGCTGCGAAATCGTAGACATCGAGCATGAGGACCGTCCGCGATTTCCGATGGAAAAGCTGTCGGAAGATGGGTTTTTCGAAGGCTTCATCGAAAGCCGCGCCGAGGTCTTCAAGTACCGTTTGCGTGTAAAGACCAACGATTTGGAGATCCGTCAGTTCAACGATCCCTATGCCTTCTTGCCTACGATCGGAGAATCGGACCTTTATCTTTTCAATCAAGGAAACGAGCACCGCATCTACGAGAAGCTAGGATCTCGACCCCGTGTAGTAGATGGCGTGCCGGGAATTAGCTTCGCCGTTTGGGCCCCCAATGCCCAGCGCGTATCGGTGGTCGGCAGCTTCAATAATTGGGACGGCCGCTATCACCCCATGCGCTCCCTGGGAGCGAGTGGCGTGTGGGAGCTCTTCATCCCCGGTCTTCATCTCGGCGAGATGTATAAGTACGAGCTCAAGGCAAAGAACGACGCTATCTTTCTCAAGACCGACCCCTATGGCAGCTATTTCGAGGCTCCGCCGAACAACGCGTCCATCATCTTCGATCACTCCGCCTACCAATGGAGCGATCAAGAGTGGATGGACTCGCGGGCGGAACGGCAGGCGCTGGACAAGCCCATGTCGGTTTACGAAGTGCACCTGGGATCTTGGAAACGGCGTTGGGAAGAAGACAATCGTCCCCTGACCTACGCCGAGCTCGCGAAAGAACTGACCGAATACGTTCTCGAGCATGGATTCACCCACGTCGAGCTCATGCCGGTGGCCGAGCATCCCTTCGATGGATCTTGGGGGTATCAGGTTACTGGGTACTTCGCTCCGACTCAACGTTTCGGTTCGCCTGACGACTTTAAGGCTTTCATTGACTACCTGCATCGCCACGGGGTTGGAGTGATTGTCGATTGGGTTCCCGCTCACTTTCCAAGGGATACCTTCGCTTTGCCGACCTTCGATGGAACGCACTTGTACGAACACGAAGATCCCAGACTGGGAGCTCATCAGGATTGGGGAACATTGATTTTCAACTACGGGCGTCACGAGGTGAAGTGTTTCTTGGTCGCTAACGCATTGGCTTGGCTGGACTACTTCCATATCGATGGACTGCGGGTCGATGCGGTCGCTTCCATGCTCTATCTGGATTACTCGAGAGAAGAGGGGGAGTGGATACCGAATCAATACGGCGGCAATGAAAATCTCGAGGCGATCGCCTTCCTCAAGGAAGTGAATACGCGCGTTCACGAATACTATCCGGGAACGCTGATGATCGCCGAGGAATCCACTTCGTTCGCGGGCGTTACGAAGTCGCCGGACGAGGGCGGTCTAGGCTTCGACTTGAAGTGGAATATGGGTTGGATGCACGACAACCTGAGCTACTTCGAAAAGGATCCCGTGCATCGCAGTCACCATCACGGTCAGCTTACCTTCGGCATGCTCTACCAATACGCGGAGAATTTCGTAACGGTTTTCTCGCACGATGAAGTGACGCATGGAAAGCAATCCATGCTCATGAAGATGGCGGCGGGATCGATCGCCGACAAGTCGCAAACCCTGCGGGCGCTCTATGGGCACATGTGGGCTTATCCCGGAAAGAAGCTGCTATTCATGGGTAGCGAGTTCGGCCAATCGGAAGAATGGAACTACGCCGCTCAATTGCAGTGGCACTTGAACGAATTTAAAGATCACTCGGGTATCGCCGCGCTGATCAAGGATCTGAATCGATTGTACAAGGAAGAACCGGCTCTGGCTCAAACGGATTTCATTCCCGAGAGTTTCCGCTGGGTCGCTTGTTGGGATGCGGGCGCAGGGGTGATCAGCTACTTGCGTACGGCTCCCGATGGCCACAACTGCGTTATGGTAATCGCCCACTTCACCCCTCTGGAAAGACGGAACTATCGAATCGGGTTGCCGCGAGCCGGCTATTGGCGGGAAATCATGAATACGAATTCCAGCTTCTATGGCGGTAACGATGCGGGCAATGGATCGGGTATCAACTCCGAGGCTGTCGAATTCGACGATTGCGAACAATCCGCCGAGTTCGTTATCGCGCCGAATACCACAATGATATTCAAGTGGGAAGCGCGGGGATAGAGGCGAACAGCTTTTGGACGCATCATTGTCTCATTATTCGTTTCGATCCTTTTGAGTTGGCATTCGTATGGATGCGCTTTTCGTCTATGGGGCAATGCGGCTTTTCGCGCTGCGTTGATCAATGAGAATAGGGGAGGCGAACTTTCGAATGCGCAAGGCGGGTCCCCGCAACTAATTCAGATTACTACAGTCGCGCCATGTTGAAAGGATTCTTGATTTCAATTGGGATAATCGTCGCCATTTCGATTGGTATCGTACTGGTGAAGGGACCTCAGTTCGCTTCTCCGCCGCCATTCCAAATGCCGCCGGAGACGGTTACCTCTTACCGAGCCGAGGCGATGACTTGGGAGCGAACCGTAGGAACGGTAGGTACCCTGAAAGCGTCGCAAGGCGTTATGGTTTCCGCGGAAGTGTCAGGCACGGTCTCGGCCATTCATTTCGAGTCCGGCCAGTCGGTCGAGGCGGGCGACTTGCTTTTCGAACTGGATACGTCAGCGGAAGGAGCTCAGTTGGAATCAGCCCAGGCGACCTACGAATTGGCTGAGGTTAATTTAAAGCGGGCCAAGGAATTGAGGGCCAGTCGCTCGATCGCTCAATCGGAACTGGATACCGCCCAGGCCCGTGCGAAGGAGTCGAAGGCGGTCGTGGAGCAGATTCAAGCGACGCTCGAAAAGAAGATCATTCGGGCCCCGTTTTCCGGCGTTTTGGGAATTCGCCAAGTCGACCTAGGCGAGTATCTGAATCCAGGAGCGACGGTGGTTTCACTTCAGTCGGTGGATCCCATGTATGTGGATTTTTCACTGCCGCAGCAGCAGCTCGGCAATGTCCAAAAAGGGCTTCCTTTGCGCGTGGCCATGGATACCTATCTGGGGCGGGAGTTCGCGGGCGAAGTGGAAGCCCTGGATCCCGATCTTGACTTGGCCAATCGAATGTTTCGCGCTCGAGGCGTTCTCCCTAATTCAGACGGAGCGCTTAAGCCTGGCATGTTCGCCAATGTGAGCGTGATTCAACCGGAGCCCCTGGAAGTTGTAGCCGTTCCTAAGACGTCAGTATTCTACCAGGCCTATGGAAATACGATTTTCGTGATAATGCCCGGCGAAACGGGACAAGTGGTCGAACAGCGCTTCGTCACGCTCGGCGAAACCAAGGGCGATTTTGTGGCAGTCGAATCGGGCGTGGAAGCAGGCGAGGAAGTCGTCAGTTCGGGCGCTTTCAAACTGTTCAACGGCCGCATCGTGGTGGTGGATAATTCGAAGGCCTTGGCAGTGTCGTTGGATCCGCAGCCGGAAGACGCCTAGAACGCGACAAGAGGTTTGGCCATGAGCGACCCTAAAAAAGCTTTCACCGACATCTTCGTTCGCCGGCCCGTATTGGCGATCGTCGTCAATCTGGTGATATTGATTGCCGGTGGCCAGGCGATTTACAACGCGATACAGGGATCAGGCGGATTCACCGTTCGCCAGTATCCTCAATCGGAAAACGCGTTGGTAACGGTGTCGACGCCTTACATCGGCGCGGATGCAGAGCTGGTGCGGGGATTCGTAACCACCCCGTTAGAACGAGCGATCGCGGCGGCGGACAACATCGACTACATGGAGTCGATGAGCGTTCAGAACATGTCGACGATCAATATCCGCTTGGAATTGAATGCCGACCCGACCAAAGCCCTGGCCGAAATATCTTCGAAGGTCGATCAAGTACGAGGCGATTTGCCTCCGGAAGCGGAGGTGCCGATCATCAATATCCAAACTGCGGATACGGAAATCGCTTCAATGTATCTGGGCTTCCAATCGACCGAACTGGAGCGAAATGAAGTAACCGATTATCTAACGAGAGTGGTCCAGCCTGCCTTATCCGCTGTTGAAGGCGTACAGCGAGCGGATATTCTGGGAGCGCGGACCTTTGCCATTCGCGTGTGGCTGAAGCCTGAGAAGCTCGCCGCGTTCAATATCAGCGCTACGGAAATCAGAGCGGCTCTGGCAGCGAACAATACGCTTTCGGCAATCGGTCGGACCAAGGGCAATTACGAGCAAGTGAACTTAAGCTCCAATACGAACCTCAGTTCAGTGGAAGAGTTCCAAGATCTCGTTTTGAGAAACGAAGGCGATCGAATCGTGCGCTTGCAGGATGTGGCCGAGGTCGTCTTGGGCGCGGAAAATTACGATGCGGATGTTCGTCTCAGTGGCGAACAGGCTGTTTTCATGGGGATTTGGGTAATGCCGTCCGCCAATTCGCTGAGCGTCGTGAAGGCGGTCCGGGAAAAGCTGGATTCCTTGCAGTCCGGGTTTCCGAAGGGCTTTACGGGTTCGATCGGTTATGATGCGACCGAATATATCAACACGGCCTTGAAGGAAGTTGTGACCACGCTGACCGAGACTCTGCTTATCGTGGTGGTAGTGATATTCCTTTTCCTCGGTTCCTTCCGTTCTGTTCTTGTACCCATTGTGGCGATACCGGTTTCACTGATCGGATCGATCTTCATTATGCAGCTGTTTGGGTTCAGCATTAATCTGCTGACTTTGCTGGCAATCGTATTAGCGGTGGGTTTGGTGGTGGACGACGCGATCGTAGTCGTCGAAAATGTGGAGCGTCTGCTGCGCAAGGGGCGTAACAAGTTCGATGCGGCATTGATGGGCGCTCGCGAGTTGGTGGGGCCCATAATCGCGACGACGATTACCCTGGCTGCTGTATATGCTCCGATCGCCTTTCAAGGCGGACTTACCGGTTCCCTCTTTCGGGAATTCACGGTTACCCTTGCGGGGGCGGTTATCGTATCGAGCGTAGTCGCCTTGACGTTGTCGCCAATGATGTCGTCGAAGCTGCTGCGAGCTCGCAACGTAAACAAGGGATTGACGGGAATTAACAACCGTTTCTTCGATCGACTGCGCGAACGCTACAAACGCATGGTCGAGGGCACGCTCAAGGCCCGCCCGGCAGTATACTTGTTGTGGGGATTTCTTACGCTCCTGATTTTTCCCTTCTACATCCTGTCGTCGATGTCTACCGAGCTGGCTCCGGTCGAGGATCAGGGAATCGTATTCGGGATAGCGAATATGCCCTCGAACGTGACGATCGAACAAGCGAGCTTCTATGCGAGTCAGATTCATGACGCTTTCGAGACGGCGCCGGAGTATGAGTTCATGTTTCAGATAACGACGCCTAGTTTGGCGATGGGCGGCATGCTGACGGTTCCCTGGGACGAGCGCGACCGACACATTCTCGATATACGTCAGAGCCTGCTGCCGTCCCTGGGATCGATACCTGGAGTGCAATTGTTTCCGGTCGTTCCGCCGGCTCTTCCTGGCGGCAGCAATTTTCCGGTGGAGTTTATCGTTTCGTCGACCTCGGACGTTTATCAGATCGAGTCTTTCGCCCGACAGATCGCCAACAACGCTACAGCGAGCGGATTGTTCGCTTTCCCGCCGAGCTTGGACGTCAAGATAGACGAACCCAAGTCCAAGGTCGTATTCGACCGCGATAAGGTGGCGGCTCTGGGATTGAACCTATCCGACGTCGGAAACGACTTGGCGGTTTTGTTGGGCGGCAATTACGTCAATCGCTTTTCCATCGATGGGCGTAGCTACAAGGTGATTCCTCAAGTGAAGCGGTCCGAACGATTGGCGCCCGAGGATTTGGTGAATCTCTTCGTCCGAGGTCCGGAAGGCAACCTAGTTCCATTATCCAGCTTCGCGACTATTGAAGACTCCGTGGCCCCGCGCAGCTTGAATCGCTTCAATCAGTTGAACTCGGTGAAGATCTCGGGAATTGCAATGGCTCCTTTGGATACGGCCTTGAAGGTGTTGGAAAGCGAAGCGGCAAAGATACTGCCCAAGGACTATTCGCTCGATTACGCGGGCGAATCGCGTCAGTTGCGCGAAGAGGGGAGCCGGTTTCTTCCAATGCTATTGCTAGCCCTGATCTTGGTCTTCCTCGTGTTGGCCGCCCAGTTCAATAGTTTTCGGGATCCACTGATTATTCTCCTCGGATCGGTGCCTTTGGGCATGTTCGGCGCCTTGGTCTTTACGGCCATGCGAGCGCCGGGCGATCCGATGACGCCTCACTGGACTTGGGGGTGGACGACATCATGGAACATTTACTCGCAGGTGGGCATGATCACGCTGCTGGGCTTGGTGACCAAGAATAGCATCCTCATCGTCGAATTCGCCAATGTATTGCAATTGCGGGGACTGAATAAGTTACGGGCGGCAGCGGAAGCGGCTGCGACCCGATTGCGTCCGATTTTAATGACTACTGCCGCTACCGTATTCGGTCACATGATGTTGGTGTTCGTTAGCGGGGCAGGCGCAGCAGCTCGAAATTCGATCGGTCTCGTACTTGTGGGAGGCATGGCCATCGGCACCCTGTTCACGCTGTTCATCGTGCCGTCGCTCTACATGTTGCTGGCTAAGAATCACCAAAACGATGAAACGGAGGTGAACGTATGAAGGGAACGCTTTGCATTCGTAGGGCTGTCGCTTGCGACATGCATCGATATTTGAGATCGCTAGGGCAACGCGGCGCTTCGCAGACGAAGGCCTTGCAGTTTGGGCTAAAAGGCGCCCTGGCTTTGCTGTTTGCGGGTGGTTCTTTTGCCGTTGCTCAAGATTCGGATCTACCGCCCGAGGTGCCGGATACCTTCGATCTCGCGACGGCCAAGGCCTATGCGTTGGAAAATAATTTCGAGATTCGTCGCGCGATCGAGCAGATCGAGGAACAGGAAGGGCTGATCGTAGAGGTTAAAGCCCAAACGCGGCCGAGTTTGACGCTTGATGCCGACTATCAGCGTTTGGACGAAGGTTTGAGCGAGGTCGTCGAAGGCTTCGGTACGGCTCAGGACAATACCTGGGGAATTAGCCTGAATCTGCGCCAAGCTCTCTACAAAGGCGGTGGAATATCGGCGGCCTTGAAAGCTCAAGATTTGACGCGGGAATCGGTGAGGCTGTTTCTGGAATCTACTATCATGGATGCGATGTTGGAGGTGACGACGCGCTATTACGCGACATTGCTTGCGCGGGACCAGATCGAGGTTGAAGAGCAGAACATAGCCTTGCTGGAGGAGGCCTTGGAAGATGCTCGCAATCGATTGAAGGCAGGTTCGGTCTCGGATTTCGAAGTGTTGCGGGCCGAAGTGCTTTTAGCGAATGCCAAGCCAGCTCTTATCCGTCGTCGCTCGGCGTTTCGTGTCGCCATCGATCAACTACGTCAGAGTATTGGCTACAGCAATTATCGCAGGGACTCGCAGAACTTGGAAAAGATACCCGAGTTTTTGGGCGAACTGGTTTATCGGCCGGTCGAATACGGCTTGAATGCGAGCTTGGACGCTGCCTTGGAAAATCGGGCGGAGCTGAAGCGCCTGCAGGTGATTCAGGAAGCCCGCGATGCGGGATTGGAGATCGCTCGTTCCGACTATCGACCGAGTTTCGATCTGATCGGCAGCTACGGGAAGCGGAAGAGTTCCTTTTCGGACTCGTTCGACGATGCCCCGGAGGGGTGGACCGTTGGCGTGGTGGCGAGTTGGGATATTTTCGATGGAGCCCGCCGCAAAGGCCGGGTTCGTCAGGCCCAATCGCAACTGGAACAGGCCCGAATCGATAGCGAGTCGCTGCGCTTGGCGATTGAAGTTCAGGTACGCCAAGCGATGTCGGAATTTCAAGAGGCTGAAGAACTGGTGAATGCCGCTGATAAGGCGGTAGAGCAAGCGGAAGAAGCGCTGCGTCTCGCAGACAGCCGATACGAAGCGGGATCTATCAATCAACTCGATGTATTGGAAGCGCGAGTTTCATTGACCGAGTCGCGAACCAATCGGCTGGAAGCCAACTACCGTCATATGATTGCGGTCGCCAATGTGCGTCGAGCGATGGGCTTGGGCAGGCCTGAGGAATAGTCCGATCAGTCTCCGCGTGGACGGGAGTTGGATCGAAACTTAAGTTGGGCTTGCGGAACGCATCAGGCAGTTCGTTCGTTCAACTTGCTATGAATGCCTCCGTCTCCCTGAATGCGCTGAGCAAGCAAGCGGCCATTGGTTGGTTCGCAAAGAGAATTGCTTTAGCATCGCGCGCTTCGCTCCTATTTCTGTGTTTTGCCAGTCTAACTGCGGATGTAATCGAAGGAAATAGCGAATGGTCGCAGTGGCGAGGTCCTGAACGAACCGGACAGTATCTTGGAGATCCGTGGATGGCTTCTTTGAGCGATTCGGCATTTAGAGAGCTTTGGTCAACCGATCTAGGCGAAGGCTATTCGGGGCCTGTGGCGACGGAGAAAATGGTCTTCACCGTCGAGACGCGCGGAAAGCGGGAAGAGGTGATTCGGGCATTCGATCGAGCTGATGGCGAACAAGTTTGGGAGTACGTCCAATCTGGTGCCATGAAAGTGCCCTTCTTCGCTGCCAAGAATGGCAGTTGGGCGCGTTCCACTCCAGCGACTGACGGAGAGCATCTGTATGTACTGAGCATGTTGGATACCTTGACCTGTTTGAAGGTCGATACGGGCGAAGTCGCCTGGCAGGTCGATTTCAAGCGTAGAGAAGAAACGCAGGCTCCGACTTTTGGAGGAGTGTCGTCGCCTTTGATTTTCGAAAACGCCCTGTATCTTCATGCGGGCGCCGCTGTCACTCGCCTCGAGCCCGATTCGTCGCTGACGAAGTGGCGAGCTTTGGAAGATCGACGAGGAATGTTCGGAGGAGCGTTTTCTTCGTTGATAGTGGCCACTCTCCATGGACGGGAGCAAATAGTGGCTCAAACTCGGAGCATGCTGGCTGGCTTGGACCCGGAATCGGGCAAGACGCTCTGGTCAACGCCGGTCGAGGCATTTCGAGGCATGAATATTCTTACGCCGACAATCGAAGGCGATTTGATCTTCACTGCTACTTATGGAGGAGGGGCGTTTTGCTATCGAATTGTGGAAGATGGCGGCGAGTTCGAAGTGGAGTCGGTCTGGCGAGACAAGGAACTCGAGGGGTACATGTCGTCCCCGTTGTTGATCGATGGGTACCTGTATCTCTTCGGCCGCGACCGGAAACTTCATTGCGTCGACATAAAGACGGGAGAGCGGATGTGGACGCATTCCGAGAAATTTGGCGAGTACTGGTCAATGGTGGCAAATGGAAGCCGGGCGCTCGCATTGGACGAGCGGGGCATTCTCTACTTGTTCGAGGCGTCTCCGATCGGATTTCGACTGCTCGATAAACGTAGAGTGAGCGAGGAATCGACCTGGGCTCACTTAGCGATTTCGGATGGTCAAGTATTCGTTCGCAGCTTGAGGGGACTCTCCGCATTCGTTTGGCAAACCGAGCCCCTTTGGACCAGCGCGAAATCGTCAGTCCAAGTCGATGTTCGCTAAACGTAAGCGTTGGTTTTACAAACGAATGGAGCGGATTATTCTCGGAAGGCATTGTCCTACGACGTGACTGCCCCTTCCATGCGCAAACGAGTTCCCCGCCCCAAGCGTTTCGTTTGATCTCGCATACGTAAATATCGTCAGCTATGGAAGTGTATCCATTAAATGGGTTTCATTTCCGGCTGATTGAATTACAGCAGCGATTGATCGCCCGAAGAGCGATAACGGACGTAGTCTAGAAATAGCTTTTTCGCCATTCCTATTTCGCTGTTATTGCCGGTAGTCATGAAGCCATTGGAGAGGTCGTCTTCGCTGATTCGGTTTCCAGAAAAGCCAGAACTGTGAGAATGTCTTCGACCGAATCGATAAGGCTTCGTGTTTGAAATCGATGCCATGAGTTTGAGCCTGGTTGCTTGAGCATTTAAGGAGCAGGGTGTTCGTCGGTCCCGTTGAATCGGGAATAATGTCGCTTTTCATGTAGTGTCGCGAAATACCGCGTGAGGAAACGGGGGCAGAGGCAATAATAGGACGCAGAAACGTGTGGTTTGCGTTTCTGTCTTTCCCCAGTAGTAGAATAACGAGCTAATGAAATTTCTTACCGCATCCTTGCTCCTAAGCCTAAGCGCCCTTTGCGCTGCCACAGATCGACCTAATATTCTCTTCATCGCTATCGACGATATGCGTCCCGAATTCGGGTGCTACGGATCTGAGTTAGCGGTCACGCCTAATCTGGACAAACTGGCCAGCGAGGGCGTTCTTTTCGAACGGGCCTATTGTCAGGAGGCGATTTGCAGTCCTTCGCGGGCGAGCCTGATGACAGGAGCTCGCCCCGACACGATCGGAGTGATCGAGAACTACACCTACTTTCGAGATGCCAATCCAGATATTGTTACGCTGCCTCAGTATCTCATCTCGCAAGGCTACGAGACGGTCCACGCGGGCAAGATTTATCACGGTCGCTTCGACGACCAGGAAAAGTCCTGGAGCCGTCAGCCAGTTTCCAAACTGCCGGGCATCAAGCGACCCATGCCTTACGCGAAGAAGGAGAACATGGAGATTCAAACCCGTAATCGGGCGGAGGCCGCGGCCAAGTACAGTCCCGAAGCGCGGGCGGGATTGGGAAATGGGCCGGCCTACGAGGCGGGCGATGTGCCGGATCACTTCTATTCGGATGGATACGATACGCAGCGGGCGATCGCGACCATGAAAGAAATGGTGTCGGACGATGTGGTTAAGCCGTTCTTTCTAGGGCTCGGCTTTAAGAAACCTCATTTGAATTGGATCGCTCCGAAGCGTTACTGGGATCTTTACGATCCGGAGGACATTACGCTGGCCGAGCATCAGGAAGCTCCAGCGGATGGGGCAGCCATGGGATTGCATGCGTCATTCGAGCTGCGCGTGCGCCATGGAATCCCAAAGGATGGTCCCATTGGACCGGGATTGGCTCGAACGCTGCGTCACGCCTACCTCGCTTGTACTAGCTATGTGGATGCGCAGATTGGCTACATGATCGAGGCTCTCGAGGAGGCCGGTCAGCGTGAGAACACCATCATAATAGTGTGGGCGGATCACGGCTGGCACCTGGGCGATATGGGTGTTTGGGGTAAGGCGACCAATTACGAAATCGCAACCCGCGTACCGCTTATCGTGTGGACTCCTGAATTGCCGCAATCCAGTCAAGGAGCGAAGTCCAGCGCGTTAGTCGAGTTAATCGATATGTATCCAACGCTTTGCGACTTGTCTGGACTGGAGTTGCCCAGTCATTTGGAGGGAACGAGTTTCGCTCCAGTGTTGGAGAAACCGAATCGCAAGTGGAAGACCGCGGCATTCAGTCAATATCCGAATCCCGCTCTGCGCGAGTGGGCGGCCAATCCATTGTCGCAGGGCGTGCGCGAGACCTTTTTCGGTCCGCTGATCGAGAAAGTGGAAGAACGCATTATCGATCAGCAGGGGGATAAGTGGGATCGCGATCTCTTCGAGAACGACCTCATGGGATATGCCATGCGCACGGATCGCTATCGTTTGGTGGTCTGGAAAGACTACACGAAGCCCGCCGCGGAACCCTTGTTCATCGAGCTCTTCGATCACAAGAAGGATCCGGACGAAACGGTGAATGTCGCGGGCAAACGACCCGAACTCGTAAAGCGCTTGTTGAAGCAATTCGAAGCCGGCTGGCAGGGAGCGAAGCCTAAGGCGAAAGGCTGAAGGTTGAAGGCTTAAGGATCTAGTAACGCAGCAAGGGAGGTAGTTGAGAACACTTACGTTGTTAAAAGCGCCAGGCGGTTTAAGGGACCTGTCTCAAGCGATACGGGCCAACGATTTTGACAGAGACCGGTAGGTTTTTCGCTTCCGGTTGCTTTTTTGCCTCAGACTGCCTAGCGGGTATTCGCTCAATGATCCGGATTTTCGAAAAACGTATGCGATCGTGTAGAAGCTCGAGGAGCTCCCTCAGGGCTTTTGCGTTTCTCCTGGCGTTGTTCCAGATTGGAGTAGCGCGCGCCACGGACTACTATCTCGATGCGGATGGGGGAGACGATTCCAATTCGGGGACGTCCCCGGATCAGGCCTGGGCGACCTTGTCTAAAGCGAGCTCAAACGATTATGCCCCAGGCGATTCCATCCTCCTGCAGAAGGGGGATCGCTTCGAAGGAAAGCTTTTCCTCAATGGCGAGAGCGGCGCGGAGGGCAATCCCATCCTCATTGCCTCTTACGGTGAAGGGGATAAGCCAGTGATTGACGCCGCGGGTTATTTGGCAGGGGTGCAGATCCAGAACTCCCATTACGTCGAGGCTCGCGATTTGGAGATCACTGCGGATGGCGGGATTACAGTAGATGGGTCGTCTCGCGATCTGCGATATGGGGTTCTGGTCCGGGCTCAGGATGACGGCGCGACGAGCCACGTGACGATCCGCAACATGACGATCTACGAAGTGTATCCGGAGATCGATAGGGAGCACGAAGGCAAGAATCCGACTACCTATTTAGGAACGGGAATTCGTTTGTCCGGTATTCAGAATACGACGTCATCGCATTTCGTGGTCGAAGGATGCGATATTCGTCGAGTGGGTTTCAAGGCCATCGAAATGCAGCGCATCAGCGATGTGGAAATACTCGACAACTTCATGCAGCATATCGGCGGTCCCGCTATCCAGCCGAGCCGAGTGGACGATTTGCTGGTGCGCGGCAACACCGTCGACGGGTCCGGCGATTATTCGGATACGCGCATGCATGGACGGGGAAGCGGTATTTGGCCATGGAGCAGCAATCGGGTCTTGATAGAAAAGAATCGATTCATGCATGCCCGGGGACGCTACGATTCCTGCGGGGCCCACATCGATTTCAACTGCAACGATGTCGTGGTGCAGTACAATCTAAGTTGGGATAACGAAGGCGGCTTCGTGGAAATCCTCGGCAATAACAATAATTGCGCCTATCGCTATAATATCAGTATCGATGACGGCGCTCGCATTGCGGGAGTGAATGGGGCGAGCGGAAATGGAGACCTGTTGTGGACCAGTGGATACGTGGGAAATGGCAACCCGCTCAATGGTCCCTTCAATAGCTACATCTACAATAACTCGATCTACGTTTCCAAGGGCCAACGCGTGGGATTTCGCTTCGAAGCGACGACGGGAGGGCTGTTAATCGCGAACAACATATTCTATATCGAAGGCGATACGGTTGACGATACCACAGGAACCTGGACTCAAGAGAGTATCGATCGCGTCGTCTGGGAGAATAACCTCTATCAGAAAACGGATCTGCTGCCAGAGACGCTTCAGATCAAAGATGCGGCTCCCATGATCGGCGATCCTGGATTCGCCAACGAAGGCGACGTAACGCCCGAAGACTACGTCGCTTACTTTTTCGAGAACATAAAGGATAAGGGCATTTCCATCGAAAAGATTCCGGGCGACTCCGTGGGCTTGCGTATTGGTCTGGAGGTTACGGAAGATTTCTTCGGCAACCCAATTGTGGGATTGCCGGATTTGGGCGCGGTGGAAGCGGGCGATACGCGACCGCCTTTGCCGGAGGTAGCGTCCTTCGATGAGCCCCCGCTTGAGGAGGCCTTGGGTCATGTTGCCATGAAGGCGATTCGAACCTTCGAGCCGGTCGAATATTTCTTCGAAGAAGTTTCGGGCAACGTGGGCGGCAGCGATTCCGGATGGCAGACGAGTCGTATATACGAAGACGATAGTCTCTTGCCGAATACCCGCTATCGCTATCGCGTTTCGATGCGGGCGGGAGAAGACCATTCGCTCGCTGACAGCTCGACAGAGGATGTATTGACGAATGCGGTGGATCCCTTTGAGGGCGTTTCGCTCTTTTCGGAGACGTTTGCGTCGAGCAGTTACGTGGGCAATCGGAACGCGCCATTTCCAGCCGACAGTTGGCACTGCGACGATGGAACTAGTTGGCAACGAGACAATTCGGGAACCTCCGTGGGCATCGAATCGTCAGGCGCCGGGCCGGCTTTGCGACTCGGTTGGGGATTCGACGAAGTGGAGATTCGGCGCTTTGCCTCGCAGCCGATCGGCTTGAATCGAGGCTATGGCTTTTCGGGAGATTGGCGAATCAAGAGCATCCTCGAAAACGCGAACGGATTCATCGCGGGGATAGGCGAATTCGATTCGGAGACGGGAACCCTCGTTCGCCGTCTTAAGGAAGCGGTGTTCGGCGAACTGGAAAATCCGCAAGTGGATCTCGAGGGGAATTTCGAGATTCGCATCGATGCCCAAGAGCTCGTGGACCTCGGAGCGGACCCGACGAACTTCATAGGCGTGTATTTCCATCACGACGACGATGGAAATCTATTTGCGGATACGGCTGATGGAAACGCTCGCGGCGATGTTTATTTGGCGAGCGGACTGGAATTTTGGCAGAGCTCGCGCGATGTCGACTTGGATGGCGATGGCATGGGCGATGCGTTTGAAGAGACTTATGGCTTGAATCCGAATGATCCCAGCGATGGGGAGCTAGACCTGGATGGCGACGGCTTGTCGAATCGCGAAGAGTACGTTTTCGGATCGGATCCCACGATCGCTTCAATCCGTTTTGTTCCACCATTCGAGACGGCAATTGATGGCGATCGCATTCTCGTCCCGTCTGCATCGGTTGAAGCGGGACGCGTCTACATCCTCGAGAGATCAACCGATTTGGGACAATCCGATCCGTGGACTGCGGTCGACTTTGTAGAACCGGCAGCCAATGAATTGAGCGAAGACATCGTTTTCGAAACGATTGAGGTCAGCGCTTCCGCCTTCTTTCGGACGCGTATCGAGTGGGCGCGCTGAGTAAGGCTAAAGGCTGAAGGCTTAAGGCGTAGGAATGAGGTTCGGCGTCTTATCCATGGAGGCGAGTTGGGCGAAATTAGTCGGAGGGGCGCTAGAAATGTGAGGTTTGCATTGGTTTGGGAATTATACTGTGTTGAGGAGCGTTTATTGCGATCTTGTCATGTCGAAGTCGGAGCCAAAGGACAATTACGAGCTGTACGTAGAGCTGTTCACGCAGAATGAACAGGCGCTGCGTACCTTTGTGCGTGGACTGGTCTATTCATGGCATGATACGGACGAAATCGTGCAGGAGGTGGCCTTGGTCGCCTGGCAAAAATTCGATCAGTTCGAAGTCGGCACCTCCTTTCTTAAGTGGGCTTGCGTCATCGCCCGTTTCAAGGCCCTCGCTTTCCGCCGCAAGTTCGCTCGGGAAAAGATATCCTTCAATAACGCGCTCCTGGAAGTGATGGCGGACGAGGCGATCGAAGAAACGGATCAGCGCCGCCATGAATACGAGGCGCTCGAGCATTGCTTGAACAAGCTTCCCGAGAAGCAGAAGCGGTGGGTGACACTGGCTCACACGCCGGGCGTTTCGTCTCTGGAAATGGCCAAGGAGCTGGGCATTAAGCCGGGCGCCTTCTATATGCGTCTGAATCGCATCCGCAATGCGCTGCTGGGCTGCATTAACAAGAGCTTGAGAGAGGAGGGACTCGCATGAATTGGGAGTCGCTGAACGACCAAGAACGGCAGTGGGTCGAGGGGTACTGCAACGAGACGCTTTCGTCGGAGGAGTTCGAGCGTTTCGAAGCTGCCTTGGAAAGATCCGCCGAGCTGCGCGCTGCTCTGCGTCAATACTTGGCGCTTGATGCGAATCTCAGGCAAGGCTCCGAAAGCCTCGCGGAGGTGGAGAGCGCTTGGAGCCCGAAAGGACCGACGAAAGTTTCGTATTTTCCGACTTGGATCGCTGTAGCTGCCGCTGCGGCAGTCGCGTTCTTCGTAGGGATCCAAGCGCCGCGACTTCTGCCAATCGGGCAGGGCGAATTGTTACTGTCGAACGCCGACGAGGTGCAGGCGAAAGGTTATGCCGTTGTGCACGGAGCCGTTGGAACGGCTGCTAATGGAATACGCAGGGGCGATGTTCTTGGAGCGGAAACGCTTGAGCTCGCCAGCGGCAGCGCTCGCATCGACTTTTTCTCGGGAGCTCAGATCTACTTAGAGGCGCCCGCTACCTTGGAAATTCGTTCGGCGTGGGAGGCGGCGATTCACTCCGGCCGCCTGCGAGCCAAAGTGCCTACCGCCGCTCGCGGGTTCGTGATCGAGTCGAATGGCAGACGTATCGTCGATCTGGGTACGGAATTTGGAGTCGACGCGAATGCGGAGGAAGTGAAGGTCGAAGTATTCACGGGCAAGATCGAGCTTGAGGATCGAGAGTTGACGCAAGGACAAGCGGTTTCTTTGACCCGAGATGGAGCGACGACTTCGATTGCGCCAGGTATCGAAGCCTTTTCGGGACTCTTTTCGATATCCGATGGCTTGAACCAGTCTCATCGCCTGTCATTCCAAGACTGGCTGCAGCACAGCGATGCCACCAGTCGCGACGATCGCCTGATAGCCTATTTCCCTTTCATCGCCAAACCGGACGAATCGAGCGATGTGGCGCCGAGCCGTTTGTATCCAGTCGACAAGGAACGCGATGGGGCGGTTGTTATGGCGGAATGGGTCGATGGACGCTGGGGTTCGCTTAAGGGAGCGCTGGAATTTCGTCGTCCTGGCTCGCGCGTGAGAATCAATATTCCGGGTGAATTTCAAGCCTACACGTTTTCCTGCTGGGCCCGTATCGATAGTTTGGATCGGCGCTATAATGCCTTATTTTTGGCGGATAGCTATCAGAGCGGGGAACCGCATTGGCAGATTCGCAATGATGGCGTGCTTATGATTGGCGTCATGGTCGACGATCAAGCGCCGGAGCCCGACGATTTTCATCAACAGCATCCTTGGGCGGGACTGTCGCGCAATTACTACTCGCCGCCATTTTGGGACATGACGATGAGCGGGCGGTGGCTGCATCTCGTCTCGGTTTACGATCCAGTGAATCGCAAGGCGACTCATTATGTTGACGGAGAGCTTTTGAGCGAGCATCCGATTGAAGAAGGTTACGTGCCTGCGTCCCTCAAGATCGGGAATAGCGAAATCGGAAATTGGGGCGATCCGAACCGGAGCGACCCCAACTACGCCATCCGCAATATAAATGGACGCATAGACGAGCTCGCGATTTACCAAGAGGCCCTCAGTTCGGAAGAGATCGCCGAACTCTACCGCAAAGGCTCGCGGCAATAAGCTGGAGACCGCGGGGAATTTTGGGGTCCGCTAAACACGTTATCCGCCTGCTTTTGAATACGGCGTGACAAGAGCGACGTGACGTAGCGTAGCGAAGTATTGGAGGTATTGTAGGAGCGGCTTAACGCCGCGATAAAGGTAAGGTGGATAATCGAAACAGAGGATAGCGCTATGAAACTGCTCCTACTGTGAATTGCTGCCTTTTTGCTGGTTTGGCGCGGCTTTTGCCGTTGTGATTTCAATGCCTCAAGAATCGATCCCAAATAACTCCCTTCTTGTGAATTTTTCAATTGCTGGACTCACGGATGTCGGCCTCAAGCGCGACCATAATGAAGACCATTTCTTTCTTTCGCAGCTACCTCTCGGATCGGAAGGTCCCGCCTTGGTCGATGCTTCTGCTTGCGATGTCGACTTGAGCGACAGCAACTCCAGCGCTCTCTGCATTGTGGCGGACGGCATGGGTGGAGCGAATTCGGGCGAAGTCGCCAGCGAGATGGCTACCGTTGGGGTCGCCAAAGCCTTAAACGGCGAACTGAATGGGATCCGGGATGGCTCTATGGACGAGGCTATTCAACGGCTATTGGATACAAGCGTTGCCGTGAACCAGTCGTTTTGGGATGCCAGCGCGTCATCGCTCGAACTGGACGGCATGGGAACCACGCTGACCGCGATGATGGTGGTGGGCATGCGGGCCTATTGGCTGCAGTCGGGCGACAGTCGCTTGTATCGCTTGCGGACGGGCGTTTTGGAAATACTGACCCCGGATCAGTCGCCGGTTGGCCTGATGTTCCAGCAGGGCGATATCACCGAGGAACAAGCGCGTCGCCATCCTTATAGGAATGTCATCGACCAATGCATGGGCGGCAATGCGGTTGATCCCTTCGAGCCCGCCTCCGGCAGTTTCGAATTGGAATTGGGCGATGCCTTGGTCCTGTGCTCCGACGGCCTAATGGATGGTTTGTGGGATGCCGAGATTCAAGATCGCCTGGAGATGCTGAGCAAAGGCAAGTCGCCCGCTAGCGTGGTTAAGCGACTGGTGCTCGATGCCAAGAATGCTAGCGGCAATGATAACATAACGGCGATCGTTGGCCATCTCGCTCCGGAACCGAGCCGTACATCGACCGCTGCTCGATCGGTGGGAAAGTGGATACGCGAACGGGCGCTAAATTCTTCCTGGGCGCGGGTTCTCTAACCCAAAGGGCGCAAATATCGTGGAGGGTTTCCAGAATGGGCTTTGGAGCGTGACGCCTCCAACTTTTTCGCGGCTCTGGCGGACCAATCCTCATCGCGACTGCCTGAGTTCAGTTCTCCCTGAAAAACCTTTGCGTCCTTTGCGGTTGGAAAACCCATCTGTTCTAGAAATCTGCTTCGCCATCTACGATCACGCCCCGTCGGGTCCTTCCGCGACTGAATCGATTACTTATTCCTGTAAATATTACCGTATTTTGAGGTTTTGCGGTTGTTTTTGGAAATTGGGCTCAGTTGACACTGAAAATTTTTCAATAAACTCATAACTATCAGATAATAAAGAGCTTGGGTTAAAATAAAAGAGGCACGTTCGGGTTCGCTAGCGGGATACCGGCCTCATATGGCGCGGAAATAGCAAAGGAGGAGCTTATGAACGCTAACACTTCTTTGTACTCACAGACTCTTTTAAGGACGGCGCGAATTCTAGCGCCGATCGCAATTGCTCTGTTCGCTCTTCCCCCGGTTAAGGCTACGCCGATTCAGTCGTCGGCCCGTCCCTTTGGCTTGGAGATCGCGGGCGTTGTCGAGGAAGCCGATTCGGACGCGTCCTCGAGCGTCTTTTTCGCGGATGTCCTTCCCGATTTCCAGCAGTGGGCCAATGAGAACCTGTCCGAAGCGAAACGGGTCGACGATAGTCGTTTCCCTCTGGATGCCTCGAAGCTCCTGATGAGCCAGCCGGTGGACAATTTGAGAATCTACTTCATTGGCGAAGGGGCAGGCTACCACAATTCGTTAGGGATCAATCTATCCGGCAAAGGACTTTCGACTGGCAATCCGCTACTCGTGTTCCCTGATGCATCTGTGTCGCCTTCAGGAAAGCGAAAGCAGAATTTTCCGCTTCAGCCCGGCGATTTCGTGGATGTTGGCGACGTCGAGAAGGGCGCGTTCCTGAACTTTTTCCTGATCGCGAACGGAGCCAATGGCGGCTCGCGCATCTGGTCGATGGACAATGATTCCAATTCGGACGGGATCAACCACGTAGTATCCTATTCCTTCGAAGAAAGTCCGTACTTGCTCATTGGATTCGAGGATCTTCCGGGAGGAGGCGACCGTGACTTCAATGACTTGGTCTTTGCGGTTGATGCAGGCGTTGAGAATACGAGTTCGATGCTCAAGGCTAACGTGGCGGATTTTGCCGTTCCTGATAAGGGTTCTACGCTTACCCTTCTGGGAATTGCCCTGTTTGCGGTTATCGGTATCGGTTACGCGCGTGTTTGGCATGAAACGGTAGAGCGCGCCTGAAGGAACAAGGGATGGAACTCCTCAAGGGGGAGCGGGCGGAGATGGCAGAGACTTTTGGCTGTTTGATCCGGTGGATGAGCGCAAAGACTGTCGATACTGCGCAAGCGACATTGCTCCTACGCCGAAGTCGTCGCGCCCGCATCTACGACGTCTGCCGAGTGGGGGACTTCCCGCGCTGTCCCGGTCAGGATTCGAAGGAGCGTTAAGCGATGGTCGATTTCATTCCAAAGCTGTTCGATGTTAGATATGCAACCGGTCCATCTCCAGACCTCAGGCGGCATGTTCTCCAGCTTTTCGAGGTCCGATTGGAGTCGTTTAGAGCATTCAGACAAGTAACGGATGGTTTCAATGACTTCGTTTCGAAAGTTGCCTTTCGATCGATGAGAGAGATCGGATAGGCGCTCGAGTCTATGGGTTAGCTCCTTAACTCTTCGATTGGATCTCATGATATAATGTTTTCTTAGCCGGAGATATGTAGAGGTTTTCATCTCGGTATGGGGTCGATGTTTTGACGCATGAGTGGGTAAGCTCCATTGGGGGCTTAAGCGCTGCACCAAAGGATGCCATGGGCCTATTATCTCAAATTCCCGTAAAAACTCTGATGGGATCTAGCCGGATCCTATGCATATCCGGCATGCGGCTGCTTTGAGCGCAGCCTATGAAGCCGGCCGGTGCCCTAGGGTCAGCGGTCCCTGTGTGGATGTTCGGAACCTGCTATCCACTATGCGGGAGTTGGAAGGGCTTCCTTTGCGGATAGCCCTTCCATCCGGAGGACAGAATGCGCGTTCTTTAGCGTTTTGGGCGGATCGATAACGCCCTTGTTTCGATCCCAGCCTACGGCCAGGCGGGACCGTTCCAATGGACGTTGGTTTAATCCGCCAATACAGCTTCGCGCGCTTCAGGCGCTTTGGCCGTTGCTCTTCGAGCAATTGGGGCCTGCTCCCTCATCTTGCCGCTACGTAGTAGTATAAATGTTCCTGCGATGGCGGATAAGAGGGAACCGGTTAGGATGCCAAGGCGGTCGTCGATGGCGTAGTCGGGTCCCCCTCCGCCTTCAAAGGCGAGCGAGCCGATGAAGAGACTCATTGTGAACCCGATGCCGCAGAGGGCGGAGATTCCGTGGATATGGCGCCAGTTGGCATTGTCTGGAAGACTGGCCAGTTTCGTTTTCACTGCGATATAGCAGGCCGTGAATACGCCCAGCTGCTTGCCCAGGAAGAGTCCGAGGGCGATGCCCAGAGGGACCGGTTCCAAGAGAGAGGACAATTGCAGGCCGGCAAGCGGTATGCCGGAGTTGGCGAAGGCGAAAAGCGGCAGAATTGCGAAGGCAACCCACGGATGGAGCGCATGTTCCAATTGGTGAGCTAGATTCGATGAATCTTTTTCCTCTCTTTTCGCTGGGATGAATATCGCCAAGGCGACACCTGCGAGCGTCGCGTGTACTCCTGATTTCAATACGGTTACCCAAAGGATCATGCCGACAATGATGTAGGGACCGAGAGACCGTATTTTCAGTCGGTTTAAGGCAAAGAGAGTGAGCAGGGCCACTCCGGCGAATCCGAGCGAAGCGAGCGAAAGTTGCTCTGTATAGAAAACGGCAATGATCACGATCGCAGCCAGGTCGTCGATGACGGCGATCGATGCCAATAGAATTTTCAGCGAGGCGGGTACGCGTTTTCCGATTACAGCGAGAACGCCCAGAGCGAAAGCGATATCCGTGGCGGCAGGGATAGCCCATCCGTTCATCGCTACCGAATCGCCCCAGTTAGCGATCGCATAGATGCCCGATGGGATAACGATTCCGCCAACGGCAGCGCACAAGGGTAGGGCCACCTTGCGGACATTCGATAGCTCTCCAAAGAGGACCTCCCGTTTGAGCTCGAGACCGACGAGCAGGAAGAAGATGGCCATCAAGCCATCGTTGATCCAAAGCAACAGCGGTTTCTCTATATTCAGAGTGCCGATACGTACGCTAGCGATCGTTTCCAGCATGGCGCCGTACCATTCCACGCCGCTGTTCGCCACGATCAAGGCGAAGACCATCGACAGGGTCAGCAAAATGCCTGGAGCCGCTTCGTGATGTATTAGAGTCTTTAGAGATTTGCTATTCGAATTCATGCTTGGATGCAGACGCAGCGCGCCTGAGGATTAAGAGGTTTCGGTCTCATTGAACGCGTAGAGACCCAGTTCGCTCGTTCTTCGCGAGCGACTCTGATTGAGAGAAAGCGTTCCGAATCGGCTACTTAATGAACTCGAGCAGATCGGCTACGCTGCGATGGGCTTCGATCGGATGTCGCAAGTGCACGTCCTTGCGGATCGTGTAGCGATTGCGACGTCCGACGCGGGTCCGTTCCACGACGCCGCCGCTCTCCAGTTCCGATACGATACGCTGAACCGCTCGTTCGGTGATTCCAACTTTAACGGCCACTTCGCGCAGCACGCTATCCGGATCCTTGCAAAGACAGAGCAAGACGTGCGTGTGATTAGAGAAAAAGGTCCAATTGTCGGATTTTCCTTTAGCGCTCGTACTAGTCATGCCTTGAGACCATCGATTAATAGGTATTCTGTGAAGTATAAAACGTGAATTTGTCATCGTATTAAAGTTGGCCGCCGCCCCTGAGGGGCGGCGGCTCCTCCTCTTTATGGTTCCTCAGAAAGTCGCCACGGGACTACGTCGACGGGTCTTTAATAGACGATTTCGTTTGCGAAGTTGACGTTCCCCAACGTCAAGCGCGTCGACGATTGCCCGCAGCAGGTTGCCCGATCGCTTGTTCACTATCCGATCGTATCCACGCAGTTCGAGGCGAGCGTGCACCGAGTAGCGAGTCCCCGTTCCCCTAGGAGTCTCGCGTCGGCATTTCAAATGCACGCCTTTGAGACCTCGATAGCGTTTCATGAGACGATCGACTCGTCGGGCAATCCGACGTTTTAGAGCTGGCCCTAGGCCGATTCGATCGAGCGATTTCGAAGATTCCACTAATTTTTCCTCCCTTGAAATTCAGTGGCTCGCTCTCAGTTGAGACGACCCAAGTTAAGACTGCTAGCCCATCTGACATTGCTCGAACCGCTCGTGAGTGGAGAGCGTCCTTTGCGCCGCCAAAGAGACTTCAGCTTGGTTGGCATTTTGGAACTGCGATCCTTTGAAGCGGAGCTGTCCGTCCGGACTTCGCTTTCAACTTTTCCCAATCCCCCTAGTTCCGTTTCGATGTGTTTCATTTTCTTAATAGAATTTGTATACGTGAAATAAGAAGCGCGAAAAATATGTCGTCAATAAAAATACGAAAATATTTTCGCGTTACATAGTTCAGGGATTGTCCACTATCTGGTCGAACCCGTTCGATGAATCGGCTGGGAGTGCCGCTGAGGGGCTGTTAGGAGTTATCGCAATATATTGTTTATGAGTATCTTGCGAAATCTAATCTAAGCCTTCAAAGGGTTTGCTAGTCTCAGGTCGTGAACTGGGAAACAAGCTTGCCCTTCGAGATGGGAATCGTTTTATTTGATATGTTTTTTATCTCTTTTCCCAAATCATCCCCCTAAATAACTACGAGGAGTTTCTCCGAGTACTGCTTTTCCAGGAGGTAGAAAGCGCTCCTTACAAACTACGATGACTCAGAGAGCTTAGCTCTGGGTTTTGTCAGGCAGCTATTAACACCCATCCCTAACTATGAACAAACTAATCGTTACCACGATTGTGGGCGCATTGTGCGTGCCCTTGTCCCTGAGTTTAGCTCAGGAAGAAGATGAAGACGTTTTCGAGTTGAGTCCCTTTACGGTGGACTCGTCTCAGGACCAAGGTTACCGAGCAGCCAATACGCTTTCGGGAACCCGCTTCAACTCAAGCTTGGAAGATGTCGCCGCGTCGGTATCGGTATGGACCCAGGAATTCTTGGATGACACGGGTCTCACTGAAATCGACGAGCTTATTGAATACTCGTTGAATACGGTTTTGGATACGAACGACCAAGACGGCGCCGGCGGTAACTTCAATGTCTATACTAATGCGACTGCGGTGACGCAGCGTATCCGCACGCGTGGCGTCGAGTCGACTCGCGGCATTGACTACTTCAAGTCCATCGTGCCGGACGACTCCTACAAGATCGGACGCTACGACGACTCTCGCGGTCCTAATGGCGTTCTCTTTGGAGTGAGCGCGGCAGGCGGTATTATCAATCAGACGTCTATTGTCGCCAATACCCAGAAGGACTCCGGCAAGTTCCAAGTGTCTTTCGGTACCAGCGAGCGCAAGCGGGCCACCCTTCGTTTGAACAAGGTACTCATCGAGGACAAGCTCGGTCTGACCATCGCCGGCGTGCACCAGGAAAATGGGCACTGGCGCGATTGGGTTAGCCAAGACAAGAATCGCATCTTCGGCTCTTTGACCTGGAAGGTGAACGATAAGATCACCCTGCGAGCGAACTACGAGGATGGCTGGGAGCACCGCACCTCCTTGCAGCAGAGCCCATTGGTCGACCGTGGCCTACCGTGGTGGGATCACTTGCAAGCGAATGGTCTGGAATCCGTGACCTTCAATCCGTTCGGCGCAGGTCGGAGAGACGACCAAGGCGCTCAAGTTACCAATGCGACTCGCGCGGTTGGCGTGACCGGTCGCGATGGCAATCCGCGTGGTTGGAATTCCAACGGCAACAACCGATTCACCTACATTTCGAATGACGGCACCTTCTTCAATGCTTCGGGCACGTTCGTTACGGGTGGTTACAATGACGAGCGCACGACTCACCCGGACGGTACTCCTGGCCTGGATGCGAATCGCGCGATTCGTATCAACGACCAGAGTATCATTCCTTACTACTTAAACGCGGGCGGTCCGGACTTCTTCCGTGAAACGGACCTAAGTCTGCACTCGGTATTCGCGGATATTCAAATTACGGATAACTGGTTTTTCAACATCCAGGCAGGTCACCAACGCGCGGACATCGACGTTCCGCAAATCAATGGTTCTCGCCCCGAGTTTCGCGGCGACCCGAATTTGACTCAGGGCGCGACCATCGACGAGGACGACCCTGCTCCACTGAATCCATGGGTTGGGCATTTGTACTTCGATGGAGACTACCGCCGCGACAAGAATCTCTCCCGCTACGACGAGATTCGCGCGTCGACTTCCTATAATTTGAATACGGAGCATATGGGTACCCATCGCATCGCGATTGCGGCCTCTCAAATTAAGGAAGAGCAGCTTCGCGGCAATACCTGGCTCGGACTCGCGGGCAATCCGGATGGCGCCGGCAACTTCACCGATGTCAATGGATTCATCCATAGAGGAGTTGGCTTCAACAACCAAGATAATCGCGTGACCATCCGTAACTACGTCGATCTCAACGATCGCTCGAGTTTGCGGGCGGGAAGCTGGAAGACGCTTCCAGAGACTATCTACACGGATCGATGGTCGCCAGGAACGCCTCAGCCCTACGATCTCGTTTGGCTGGAAAACAATCCCGGCAATATTAACTACCTGATCGATATGGTGACGGACTCGACTATGGCCGTTTCCCAAAGTCACTTGCTTAACAATAAACTGGTTGTGTCGTTGGGCTATCGCGAAGACACGGTCACCATCGACCGCGCAGGTCACCGACTCGACCCGCGCATCGGTTGGTTGCCGGATCTTTCGATTACCCCGGACACGCCGTCAGAGCAAGGCATCAGCCCAGCGGCCCCGCAAACGGAATTCGGAGCGGAAGTCACTACAACGGGCGCAGTTTACAAGCTGACTCCGAACTTTTCGCTGGTTGCGAATGCAGCATCGAACATCGGTATTCCCGATTTCCGCCGTACGGTATTCCCGACGGGAGCGACCTCGCCTCCGCCAGACGGCGATGGGCTGGACTACGGAATCGATTTCCGATTCTGGGACAATCGCATTAGCGGTCGCGTCGTTTACTACGAAACCGAATCGATTCAGGAAGTCGTAGGCGGCAGTCAGCTATCGAATCCGATGGAAGCGATGTACGCGGCCTTCGAGCGAGCTTTCGAACCTGCTTTCGATGACGACGGAGAGCCGATTCCCAATTCGGGTAACGAAGCGGCTTTGGAGGACCTTTTGAATCGGCGCGCCGAGTTGCGTCCCGAAGTCAACGGCTACTTCCGCGACAATGTTTCCAAGGGGGTTGAGCTGAAGATGACGGCCAACTTCACCAAGAACTGGCGTTTTACCTTCAATGCTGCCCACACCGACCGCATTGTATCCAATTCATACAGCCAAGGAGTCGCGTTCTTGGGTCTGCAAGAAGCGGGCGATGGTACGGTTGTTCAAGGCGCTATCGAAGCGGCCGAAGTACCCGATCCAGAGGACCCAGATACGCAAATCCAAGGTTACGACATCGACCCTTCGGCTTACACTGCCGATGGAACGATTGCTAAGTATCTCGCTTTGGAAAGCCAATTGCCTGACATCTATAGCTTGAACAATATCGGAGTCGCTCGCTCGCTCTTCGATATGGCGGACAACGTAAACGAACGCCGCGAGCAGTTGGAAAAACGCTGGGGTCTTCGCCCATATCGCTTCAATTTCTTCACGGCTTACGACTTTGACGAAGGCAGATTGAAGGGATGGACCGTTGGCGGTGGCTACCGTTGGACCGCTCCAAATATCATTGGCGAAGAAAATGGCGTCGAATTCGAGGGCAAGGCTCAGACGAATGCGGACTTCATGTTGCGCTACCGCACCAAGGCCAACTTCTTCGGAGAAGGCCGTTGGACCTTCCAGATGAATATCAACAATCTATTCGATAATCGCGACATTATCCCGAGTCGCTTGGCGATCGATGGCGACATCATTTCCCAAGTGCCTGGCGATCGCGGTATCCCGTACGCGCGCTTCGACTTGCCGACGCCGCGGGCCTACCGTTTCACGGTTACGAGAGACTTCTAAAGCGCGATCATCGCGTTTTGGCTGATCGACAAAACAGGCGGATCGCTGCTTTCGGGTAGCGGTCCGCTTCTTTTTTTATTTATAAGCGCGTCCTTAGCTATCAGCGTGCTTCTTGCGAAATATGAACAATCGACGAGACTTTATTAAAAAATCTGGGGCTGCCGTCGGGGCGGTGGCTTTGTCTTCGCTAACGAGTCGGGCGAACGCTGCGTCGAACTCGGGAAAGAAGAATATTCTCTACCTGTGCTCGGACCAGCAGCACTGGCAGGCCATGGGATCCGTGGATCCGTTTTTCGATACGCCTCATCAGGACGCGCTCGCTGCCGAGTCGACGGTGTTCGAGAACGCCTTCTGCACCACGCCGCAATGCTCTCCCAGTCGCTCGTCGATGCTTACCGGCTTCTATCCGCATAAGACGGAAATGATGAACAACAACAACGCTTCGGGAGGGACCGACCTGAAACTGCCGACTCTCGGCGGCCACCTTCAGGAGGCGGGTTATTCGACGGCCCTATTCGGCAAGTGGCATTTGGGCGATAACGTGATTGGCAATGCTGGATGGGACGAGGAAGCGAAGAGAGGGCCCGACCCGAAGACGACGGAGCGAGCGCTGGATTATCTAGAACGTCACGCTGAAGACGAAAAGCCGTTCGCTCTTTTCCTGATGTATCTGGATCCTCATGACATTTATAAGTACAAGCCGGGGACAAGCGAGGTTCATACGGATGATGTGACCTTGTCGGAGTCTTGGGCCAAACAGGATTTCGACTCAGTGCCCAAAGTGCATCGCGAGTTCATGGAGATCAACCAAGGCGAATTCATCGTCGACGCGGACGAGGAAACGTGGAAGGGCTACCGCGACTACTATCGCCAGAAAGTTAAACTGTACGACGATCACGTGGGCCGTGTATTGAACAAGCTAAAGGAGCTCGGCCTTTGGGAGAATACGATTGTCGTGAATACCTCCGATCATGGCGACATGGATACCTTTCACCGATTGGTCTTCAAGGGTCCCTTCATGTACGAACACATGATGCGTATCCCTATGACGGTTCGCTATCCTGGAGGAAAGCCTAGCCAGTCGGATTACAATTGGGTCAATGTGGATACCGTGCCCACCTTACTCGAACTCGCAGGGGCGGAGGCGCCTGATTGCGATGGCCAGTCTGCGGCGCCGATCGTTACCGGAAAGGGTCGCATTCCCAAGCGCGATGCCGTAATCGGTCAGTACTATGGCAAGCAGACCTGGGTGAATCCGATTCGTTCTATTCGCCTGGATGGTTGGAAGTACAATTTGTATACGGATTGGGGAGAGGAGCTCTACGACTTGAATTCCGATCCCGAGGAGATCGTTAACTTGGCGGACGATTCCAAGCATGCGAGCCGCAAGCGGAAACTGCGACGCCAGCTCGATCGGTGGATAGCGGAAAACGATGATCCGTTTTACTCGTTCGAGACGACTTCTCTCGATCCGGGAGAAGCGAAGACGATACAGGGAAGCCCTGGCTACAAGAGAGGGTAAAGTCGGATTTGTAGGAGTCTGCTTGCAGACGATTGCTTGCGAGCAAGCGCCTGTAGGAATCCGCTAGCTCTGATCAAGAAATTCCATGATGCCGAACACGCGATTCTCGTCATGGAAGGGAAAACGTTGCGTCCCGAAACCGCTTTCGGAAGCGATGCGTTGCCAGGTTGACCAGGGTTCGGGTTTGTCGTTTTGACTGACGTGATCGCTGACTCTTTGCAATTGCTCGGGAGAGAGTTCGGACCAACTGGAGTTGAACAGTCCAATCAGGCGTTCAATGAAGGCTTCGGGCTTTTCGTCTTCCTCGCTCACCAGGTCGTAGACGATGAGAAGTCCGCCGGGACGCAGTCGATCCTTGAGGGAACTCAAGAATTCGGTCTTCGCCTTCCGATCGAGGTGATGGATGGTGTAGCCGGCGATGACGAGATCGAATTGACTATCGATCTTGGACGTTTCTTCGACCATGTCGCCATTGACCAGGGTAATCTCGTCGATCTTGCCATCGAGCTTGTCGGAGGCGAAGTCCATAGCCATGCGTGATAGCTCAATGCCAAAGTAGGACTCGATGTTCATCAATCGCCGAGCGATTTCGCTAATCACGTGGGCATCGCCGCAACCCACTTCGAGAACGTTGATGTCAGACCAAGCGAGCTGGGTAAGACGCTGTATCAGATAGCCCATGACTTCCTGGTGAGCCATGTAGTTCTGCTCAATGACGATATTGTAGAGATCCCAGGTATCGAAGAAGGCTTTGATTTCGTCTAAATTTGGATCAGGGGGCATCTGAGTTCAGAAGAGGGGTTCGAAAAAGTAATTTCTCGGGACGAACGGAACAAGCGAAAAGGCGGAATCTTTCCCAGAGGTCGAGAGCAGCGCGACGTGTCTGCGTATGTTTCGCTTATTAAGAGCTGAGACCCCATTGTAACTTTTTGCGTGTTATGCGCCTTTTTCCGGCCTAGAAATTTTGAATCCCAAAATGGAGTCGTTCATTAGAGATCGGATTGCAGGAAATCTGCCGCGAGAAGGCGCAAAAAACGCAAAACGAGCTCTTTGAATTTGCTAGAACACCCCCCTGAGGACTTGCCGCAGGGAGTAGGGCGCTTTGGGCCTGGCGGTATCATTCCGGCAATTAAGGAAAGGTAGGGGCAGCTGCGTCCCCGCAGCGCCGCATTGGCAGGAGTCTATTCCTGCGACATCGCGCAAACGCTATCCCAACAGGGAAGAGCTAAGAACTCGATTGAATCGGTACATTGCCGTAAGCGTGTACTTTATCGCAGATGAGGCGGAGGGAGTCTTCGACGTTGCCGCTGGCAGTCTTGAAGGAATCGGCATCGATTGTAAGCGGCGCGCCGAGCACGACTAAAGGAGCCCCGTATTCGGGAGTGGCGATCGCTTGTTCCAAGCTGAGACCGCCGACCGCTTGCACGGGGACAGGGACGGCCTCGACGATCGCTTTCAATTCATCGAGGGGATTGGGCATTCGCTCTCCTCGGGCGGCTATGCCGCGACGCTCGTCGTATCCGATGTGGTGGATGACGTAGTCGCAACCGAGGTCGGCGAGTCGCTTGGCGCCATTGACCATATTATCGCTCGCTAGATTGTCGCCCATAACCTCGATGCCCATATCCTTGCCCGCCTGCACGACGCATCGAATGGTTTCCTCGTGCGCTTGGGACATCACTACGACCTGGGTTGCGCCGGCCTTGGCCATCAGTTCGGCTTCTAACCAGCCACCGTCCATAGTCTTCAAGTCGGCGACGATAGGCGTATCCGGAAAACGAGCGCGAAGTTCGCGAACGCCATTCATGCCTTCGGCGATGATAAGCGGAGTGCCCGCTTCCAGCCAATCGACGCCGGCTCGGCGAGCCATTTCAGCGGTTTCGAGCGCTTCGGGGATTTCAACGATGTCGAGAGAGATTTGAACGATGGGCTTCATAGAGGGGCGACTCTAGTGAAGCGCGATCGAATCGAATGGGGAAGCTTGGAATTGCTAAGGAATGAATCATGCCGCGTGCATTGGCCAAAAAGGTAGGGCGATCGCGTCCCGCGATGCTGCATAGGTTTAAGACATAAATTCTGACGCGGCGCTGCGGGACGCAGCTGCCCTGCCTTATGCGAGCAACGGCTTGACTACATGGCCGTGCACGTCGGTGAGACGGAAGTAACGGCCTTGGTACTTGTAGGTGAGGCGTTCATGGTCGATGCCCAGCAGGTGCATGAGGGTGGCGTGGAAGTCGTGCACGTGCACCCCATCGTCCTCGATGTTGTAGCTGTAGTCGTCGGTGATGCCGTGGGTGTAGCCCGCATTGACGCCGCCGCCGGCCATCCAAGTCGTGAAGCAGCGCGGGTGATGATCGCGCCCGAAGTTGGTCTTGGTCATCTTGCCTTGGCAGTAGTTGGTGCGGCCGAATTCGCCGCCCCAAATGACGAGGGTGTCGTCGAGCATGCCGCGCGATTCAAGATCCTTGATGAGCGCCGCAGAGGCCTGGTCGGTTGCCTTCGAATTCCGCTCTACGTTGCCGGGACAGCCGCTGTGGGCATCCCATCCCATGTGGAACACTTGCGTGAATGGCACGCCGCGCTCGGCCAGGCGTCGAGCGAGCAGGCAATTGGCGGCGTAGGTCCCGGGGGTCGTCACGTCTTCGCCATAAAGGTCGAGCGTCGCTTTCGATTCGCCGCTGATATCCGAAACTTCCGGCACGGAGGCCTGCATACGGAAGGCCATCTCGTACTGCTCGATTTGACCCTCCAGAACGGGGTCGCTCTGCTGGGCGATCTGGTGTTCGTGCAATTCGCGGAGATGATCGATGGTCTTGCGGCGGCTTGAACGGCTCACGCCATCGGGGTTGTTCAAATAGAGTACGGCGTCCTTTTCGGGACGCAAGCGAACGCCATCGTGACGGCTCGGAAGAAATCCGCTGCCCCAGTAGCGCGAAGTCAAAGGCTGCCCCTTCTGTACGGAAGGCGTCAATACAACGTAGGACGGCAGGTTTTCGTTGGGACTGCCTAAGCCGTAGGAAAGCCAAGAGCCGGCGGTGGGGCGACCCGGAATTTGAGATCCCGACATCATCATGGTCACTGCGGGACCGTGATTAATAGCCTCGGTGTACATCGTCTTGACGAAGCAGAGCTTGTCGGCGATGGAGGCCATATGCGGCAGGGTCTCGCTGAACCAAGCGCCGCTCTGCCCGTGCTGCTTGAATTCGAAGGGCGAGCCAGCGAGCGGGAAGCTCGCTTGGCTGGTCGACATGCCGGTGAGGCGCTGACCTTGGCGAACCGAGTCCGGCAGTTCCTGCCCGTGCTCGTCGTTCAGGCGGGGCTTGTAGTCGAACAGATCCATCTGCGAAGGACCGCCCGACTGGAACAAGTAGATAACGCGCTTCGCTTTTGCGGGGAAGTGGGTTCCCGAAAGAGCAGGTCCGCTGTTGTCCAGCGCTTGAAGCGGGTTCATCATGCTGCCCAGAGCGAGCCCTCCCAGACCCATTCCGAGTTGATTGATAAAGGAGCGTCGGCTCAGGCCGAACGAGCTTTCGAAGCCAGTGCAAAGAGGATTTTTCATCGTTCTATGAGAGATTCGTTGATGTTCATAATCGCGTTGATCACTACGGTGGCGGCCGCGTGTTCGCGTGGGTTTTCGTAAAGCGAGACGGGCGACGCGCCTACGTCCAGCAGGGCATTGGCCTCGGCGGGATTGGCATCGAACTCCTCCCGTTGAGCGGCGAAAAGTTCGCCTAGGATTTTCGTTTCCTTTCGATCGGGCTTACGGCTGGTCAATTGATAGAAGGCGTCCTCGATGACGGCTTGCCGATCGCCTTGATGCTTGGCCAACAGTCGTTCGCCCATGACGCGGGCCGCTTCGATAAACTGCGGGCCGTTGAGCGTCACCAGAGGTTGGAGCGGGGACATAGTCGGTTCACGCTTCAAACTGCAGACGTCGCGTTTGGGCGCGTCAAAGGTTACCATCATGGGCGCGGGCGAATTGCGTTTCCAAAGCGTGTAAAGACTTCTTCGATACAAGCCTTCGCCTTCGTCCGGTTCCATGGGCTTGAACGAGACGGCCACTTCGTAGGGCTTGACGGGCGGACCGCCAATCTTGTCTACCAGCAGGCCGCTCACGGCGAGCGCGTTGTCGCGGATCATTTCAGCGGCGAGACGATTGGAATTGCTGCGACTGAGCGTCAGATTCTCGGGATCCTTCTCCACGCTGGCGGGATCGCCGAAGGTGCTTTGACGATAGGTGGCTGAGAGAACCATCTGGCGGAGGAGGCGATGGAGGTCCCATCCGTTGTCTACGAAGTCGCGAGAAAGCCAGTCGAGTAGTTCGGGGTGAGTCGGGTTGCTTCCCTGGCTGCCGAAGTCCTCAGGCGTCCTAACCAGCCCCTCGCCGAATATTATCTGCCAGTAGCGATTGACGGCGACCCGAGCCGTAAGCGGGTGATCGGGATCGGTCAGCCAATGAGCCAGCCCAAGACGATTGCGGGGTTGATCAGCGGGAAAGGGCGGCAATGCCGAGGGCGTGTCGGCGAAGACTTCTTCTCCTCGGGAATCGTAGGCACCCCGTTCTAGAACGTACGCGGGCTTGGGCGTATCCATTTCGCGCATAACGCTGATGTCTTCCAGGCCGTCCATGGTATCGTTCCATTCGGCTCGTGCGGCCTGCAATTCCGCTCGTAGGCGCATGGCTGGCAGATAAGCGGTCGCGAAGAAATGTTCGAAGAGCTCGGCTTGTCGTTCCAGCGAGATTCGCTTTCCGGCGTTCGTCAGCTGAGAACGTTCCGATTTCATTTGGTAGAGGGCGCGAGCCTCTATTGCGGAAATCTCGCGATCGAACATTTGGAATTCGTCCATCTGTCCTTTTACGAAGCCGCGATCGCGGTAGCGTTCGCCTAGGACCAAGTGCTCGCGTACGCGACCCAAGTTCGGCGTGTGCCAATTGTCGACCTCCTTGGTCAGGTGATCCTTGATCGTTACCAATTCCATCTCCTGGCCATTGAGGTAGATTCTGACGCCGGAAGCTTTGCTGGACCCATCGTAGCTCACGGTCAAATGCGACCATTCGCCAACAGGGACCTTCTCCTTGGCTTGGACGCGCAGGGCGTTGCCGGGCCAGAAGTGTATCCAAGAAGCGGTAGGCTTGCCATCCATAAGCATGAACTCGTAACCCATGCTTGCGGCATCGTCGGCCCCGCCGCCTCGACTGAAGAGGCTCTCGCGTGGGGCGTGTTGCTTGGGTTTAACCCAAACCGATGCGGAAAGGGGATGCTCGCGCGGGAAGTGTCCCACGTCGAATACCTCCATCTTATCGTCGCCTGTGTACTCGATGGCTTGTCCCAGTATGCCGGGCACGAGTTTATTGATTTCCGGAGTTACGGCGGGAACGTCCGGCGCGGCAGCATTGGCGAAACTCTCGCCATCGCGTTCGTCGAATGACAGCCAAGCGATGCGTCCGGGCCACTCCAGCGCCGGGTTGGACTCCAGCCAAGCGTCAAAGGCGATTTTCGTTTCAGAGGCATTGGCTAACTTGTCGAGTTCTGTAGCGAGCGCGTCGATACGCTTTTGAGATTTGGCCAGAGCCTTGTCTGTCTTTTCGTCCGACAGCGCCAAGGCAGGAGTTGGCACAGCGTAGGAGAAAAAGGCGATGAGACCGTATTCTTCTATATTGGCGAAGAAGGAGCTAAGCTCGTAATACTCCTTCGTGGTAAGCGGATCGTACTTGTGATCGTGGCAGCGCGAGCATTCCAGAGTGAGGCCAAGGAAGGCAGCCCCGAAGGTTTGAGTACGGTCGGCGACGTATTCGACTCGATATTCTTCGGGCACGATGCCGCCTTCCATGGGATGACCGTGCAAGCGGTTGAAGGCGGTTGCCAATTTGTCGTCTTGACTTGCGTCGGGGAAAAGGTCGCCCGCTAGCTGTGTCGTCACGAACTCGTCGTAAGGCATATTCTTCTGAAATGCCTGAATCACCCAGTCGCGCCAGGGCCAAACGCGTCGTTCGTGATCGCGTTGGTAGCCATTGGAATCGGAGTAGCGGGCGACATCCAGCCACTCGCTGGTCATGCGTTCCGCATAGGCGTTCGACGCGAGCAAGCGATCGACTACTTTGTCGTAGGCGTCTTCGAATTCGTCGGCGAGGAAGGCTTCGATTTCCTCGACCGTCGGCGGCAATCCGGTCAGATCGAAATTCACCCGGCGCAGCCACTTCTCGCGAGGCGATTCCTTGGCGGGCTTCACTTGCGCCTCGTCAAAGCCGTTCTCGACGAAGCGATCGATTTCGTTGCGCGACCAGTCGGATTGCGACTCAGGAACCTCAACCGATTTCGGCAAAGGCTTCAGCGACCAATGCGTATCGTAGGGAGCGCCCGCTTCGATCCAACGATCTAGAAGCTTCTTTTCTTCATCCGTCAGCGTTAAGTTGGAGTCGGGAGGCGGCATCATGTCCTCCTCGACGTCATCCCAGATGCGCCAGTGGAGGTCGCTTTCCTCCAAGTTTCCGGGAACGATGCCGAAGAAACCGTCGCCGAGATCGGCGATTGCGTGCTCGCGGGTATCTAGGCGGAATTCCGATTTCTGATTTTCCGCGTCGGGACCGTGACATTTGAAGCAGCGGTCTGAGAGGATCGGGCGAATGTCGTCGTTGAAAGAGATTTCGTCAGCCCAAGCGCATGCGGCGCTGGCGATTGCGAAGGCGACGAGGGGCGTGCGTGATAGTTGCATAGGCGTAGGTGCCGGGAGAATAGGCGAAACGACGAATGGCGTCTTGTATGTGTAGACAATGAATTTGGTACGTTTTGCCAAATGATTTTGAAAACAGTTTACTTCCGAGAGCGTTGAGCTTCTGGCTCTAGTTCGCTTTGAGACCTAGACTGAATGAACTCCGCCGCGAAAAGGCGCAAAAAACGCAAAGTGATTTCGAGAGCGTTGAAGATAACCAAAGGGTGGTATTAGCTCTTTTACCCCATAATGTCAGTCGATTGAGCTAGCAGCGCTTTTTGCGGCAACAAACTCATCGGAAGCGCTTGCGGTAGCTCAGGGGAGTAACCCCGGTGATCGATCGAAATCGCTTCGTGAAGTGGCTCTGGTCGTAGAAACCCACCTGGTGCCCGATGTCGGCTATGCTCCGGTCGCTTTGGGCAAGCAAGCGCTGGGCGGCTTGGACTCTCAATTTCTGCAAATAGGCAGTGAGAGACATGCGCAGCAGCTCGCGGAAGCGGGCATTGAATTGGGAACTGGAAAGGCCCGATTCCTCTGCCAGTTCGGCGATCGATAGGTCTTCCGAGAAACGCGCTTCGATGGTGGCGATGGCATGGGAAAGTTCCTTGAAGTGATGCTCGCGATCGGCTGGCGAATCCACTCGATACATGACGCCTACAATGCCGATCACCTTTCCGTCGGGATCGCGAAGCGGACTCTTGGTCGAAACGTACCAGCTTGGGGCTCCGCGTACGTGCGGAACGAGCCAGAGCTGACGAGGCAAGGTTGCGCCGGCTTCCATGACACGACGATCTTCGGCGTGATACGCCCCGGCGAGGGCGGGAGGCTGAAAATCGAGGTCCGTTTTGCCTAGGAGTTGATCTAAGGATTCCAGACCGAATACGTCGCGTAGTACGGGTTCGTTCGAACCGACGTAACGATGCCGCGAATCCTTGGCGTAGAAGTAGGCGCCGGGCAGGTATTCGAAAAGCTCGAAGAATTCCCGGGCGGAGGGTTGAGCATCGAAGAATCGATCTTGGAAAGACCGTGATTGGGAGCCCTTGCCTAGCTGGGTATCGGAAGGAGCGGTGGCCATAGATAAGCAATGTGCGGATTTAGTACGTTTTGCGAGCAACAAGGAAGCGGACCTTCTTCTGGCTCGCCGTCGACTGAAATGAGCGCTTAATCGCATTTCGAGAAATTATGAGCGCGGTTGTATACGAAGGAAATCGAACGCTGAATGTCGTTCCCGGTCTAGAGTTCCCGCCGGGTCCGGGAGAAGTCAGATTGGAAGTAGCCTATTGCGGCATTTGCGGAACGGACATGCACATCTACCACGGCAATATGGATGCCCGCGTGACTCGTCCTTTGACGATAGGTCATGAGGCGTCTGCCACCGTGGCTGAGCTTGGAGAAGGGGTGGAGAATGTGACAGTGGGCGATTGCGTTGCGGTGAGACCATTAAAGTTCGGCGAGCTGCATGCCTTTGACAAGGGGCACGCCCACGTCGGCAAGAATTTGAAGTTTATCGGGATCGATGCTCCGGGCGGCATGCAGGCATCGTGGACCGTGCCGGCATACACTTTGCACCGACTGCCTGAAGGCGTGTCCTTGGAGCATGGAGCGCTCGCGGAACCGGCAGCAGTGGCGTGTCACGACGTCCGTTTGGGGCGTGTCGCTCCAGGAGAAAACGTGGTCGTTATCGGTGGAGGACCTATAGGCATTCTGATCGCCTTAGTTGCCCGGGAGCGCGGCGTTCGAGTGATCGTTTCGGAGATCAACGAAAAGCGGGTTCGAAAGATCGAGTCCCTGGGGCTGGAGGCAATTAATCCCCTCGAGTCGAATCTGGCAGAATCCGTATCCGAAAAAACGGACGGAGCGATGGCGGATGCTGTCTTCGAAGTATCGGGTGTCCAGCCGGGGGTCGATGCGATGACGAGTTTGGCGAATGTTCGCGGTCGCATTATCGTGGTGGGCATACATCCGGAACCGCGACAGATCGATCTCTTCCGTTTCTTCTGGTCCGAGTTGGAGTTGATCGGGGCGCGTCTCTATGAAGAAGAGGATTTCGAAAAGGCTCTCTCGCTGATGGGCGAAGGCAAGCTGCCCTTGGATGAATTGATAACGGAGGTGTATCCAATCGATAAGGTACAGAGCGCATTTGACACGATCGAGAGCGCTCCAGAAGGAATCAAGTATCTGATTAAGTGCGATGGGGTTTGAGTATTACCACGGAGGACACGGAGGTACGGAGGAATACAAGCAATTTGTAGGGCCTTCGCTTGCGAAGCGCCGCGTGTGCAATCTCAATTTACTAAACGCATACCAATATAATGAGCGTACTTAAATCATTCGACTTAACTGGAAAGACGGCATTGGTCACGGGGTGCAAGCGCGGCATCGGTAAAGCCATGGCAGTGGCCCTTGCGGAAGCCGGAGCGGATATCGTAGGCGTATCGGCCACGCTTGAGCTCGAGGGAAGCGCCGTGGAACAGGAGGTCCAAGCCTTGGGTCGCTCGTTCAAGGCCTTTCAATGCGACTTTAGCGATCGAGAATCGCTGTATCGGTTCATTAATGACGTAAAGGCCTCGACCGAGGCGATCGACATTCTGGTTAATAACGCTGGGACGATCTTGCGCGAGCCGGCGGCCAATCATTCGGACGAATATTGGGACCAGGTTATCGAAGTGAACTTGAATGCCCAATTCGTGCTGAGTCGCGAGATTGGCAAGGACATGGTGGCGCGTGGCAGTGGCAAAATTATCTTTACCGCATCGTTGCTGACATTCCAGGGCGGCATTACCGTTCCGGGCTACGCGGCGAGCAAGGGCGGGATTGGCCAATTGACGATGGCTTTGGCAAACGAATGGGCGGGAAAGGGCGTCAATGTGAACGCGATCGCGCCTGGGTACATTTCAACGGATAATACGGAAGCGCTGCGAAACGATCCGGAACGCGCTCGTTCGATTCTCTCCCGCATTCCGGCGGGCCGATGGGGCGAGGTGGAAGATTTCAAGGGACCGGTCGTATTTCTGGCGTCCCCAGCCTCCGACTACATGCATGGCTCGGTCATGCTGGTCGATGGCGGCTGGATGGGAAGATGATGGATGATGAATGGTGAATGGTGAATGGTGAATGGTGAATGGTGAATGTGGAGTGTGGAGTGAGCGAAGCGGAGATGGCGATCCATGCTTCGCCTGGAGGCTTCGCAGGACGTTGGCGTGAAGACTGGGTTTTATTGTGAGTAAGATCGAACGGATAGAGACGCGGTTGTATCGGGTGCCGCTTGAGGAGGCCTTGGTGGATGCCAAGCATGGGAGTCACACCCACTTCGAATTAGTCGTTGCTTTAGTCGGGCTCGAGGATGGATCGAAAGGCGTAGGCTACACCTACACTGGCGGGCGGGGCGGTCGGTCGATTAAAGCGATGCTGGACCAGGATTTGGTTCCGTTTTTATTAGGAAAAGACGGGTCGGATGTGGAGGGGCTCAATGATGCCTGCGAGTGGTTTATCCATTACGTCGGTCGTGGGGGAATTGCTTCGTTCGCCATTTCCGCTATCGATATCGCATTGTGGGATATTCGCTGCAAGCGTCTCGAGAAACCCTTGTGGCAAGTAGCGGGAGGCGCGAGTCGTAGCTGCCAGACTTACGGAGGCGGGATCGATTTGAATTTTCCGCTGCCCAAACTCCACAACCATATTCGTGGCTATCTGGAAAGAGGATTCAATGCAGTGAAGATCAAGGTTGGCCAGCCTTCGCTTGATGAAGATGTGGAACGCGTCAAAGCCGTTCGGGCGCTGATCGGACCGGATGTGACCTTTATGGTGGACGCGAATTATTCCATGAGCGTTGAAAAGGCGATCGAGGCAGCGAATCGATTCAAGGAATTCGATATCTACTGGTTCGAAGAGCCTACACTGCCGGACGATTATAGAGGATTCGCCAGGATCGCGGATTCAACGGGTGTTCCATTGGCGATGGGCGAAAATTTGCATACCATACATGAATTTGGATACGCGTTCGAACAATCGAGACTTTCCTTTATTCAGCCGGATGCTTCGAACTGCGGTGGGATTACAGGATGGCTGAAAGTGGCTGAGATGTCGCGTCAGTATGGAATACCCATTTGCTCGCATGGCATGCACGAACTGCATGTGAGTCTCGTTTCCGCTCAATCCAATGCGGGCTGGTTAGAGGTTCACAGTTTTCCGATCGATGCGTACACGAAACGCCCATTGGTTCTGGAGGAACATCGAGCGGTCGCACCGAATACGCCGGGAATCGGAGTCGAATTCGATTGGGAAAGGTTGAGGGCGTATTTGATGGGATAATTGCGGTATTCTCGTCGATTACGAGCGGAATGGTCGCGGCGAGGATTGCGATTGCTGAAGGTAGGGGCGCCTATGTAGGGCTGTCGCTTGCGACATGCCGCGAAGTATTCAACTGATCGGATTGACGACGCGGCGCTTCGCAAGAGAAGGCCCTACGTGGAGTAGGTCTCTTGCGGATTGCCCTACAACTGTTTCGCGAAGAAGGCGAAGGTCTTGCGAACATACTTTTCCCAATACGGCCATTCATGGCCGCCTGGAAATTCTTCGTAGTCGAAATCGATGGTTGCGCGTTTCAACTCCGCGGCAAGCGTTCGATTGGCTTCGATAAGGGTGTCATCGACGCCGCAGTCGAAGCGAAAAGGTTGCAGGGTTTCTCGATTTTCGAGAATGGCGCCTAGAACTGTTGGAGCATTGCCGTCGCCGATACCATAGTCTTCGAGAGTCTCTTCGACAAAGCTTAGACGGGTTAACTCGTCGAGCTTCGTGACTGAAGAATGTCCTGAGAAGGCGCTGTAGCGTTCGGGGTGACGCGCGCCGAGTCGCATTGCGCCGAATCCCCCCATGGAGAGACCACCGATGAAATGGGGCGCGTCGAGCGCATTGCCGGTTGTTTCGGCGATGGCTCGCGGGACTTCTTCGACGATCCACTGTTCGAAGTCCTTGCCGGAATGAGCGACATATGCGCTGCCGTCGCCCCAGAGTCCATCCGAAGGCATGGCGAGGATCATGGGAGGAATATCGTTCGCGTCTATCATCGCTTGAAGGCTGAGATGGGCCTTGCCGGATAGAGCCCAAGCCCAATGGCTGCCATAGACCCCGTGAAGTAGAGTGATTACAGGGACCTTTTTTAGTTCGGCGACTTGCTTGGGGAGATAGATGGAAATGTCGCCGCGACCGCTGAGGGAGGGACTTTTGACCGTGACCAGTCTGAGAGTTCCGTTGGGAAAGGCGATGTCGCCGGTTTCGGTCGTGCGGAAGTAGGATTCGCTTTCAGCCATGGGTAGGAACTAATCGAATACGATAACGCCCTTCGCGTTTCGACCCGCCATCATGTCATCGAAGGCTGACTGAAGATCCTCAAGGGCGTAGGTTCGGGTCACGAGCTCGTCGAGCTTGAGCAGCCCACGATCGTAGAGTTCCATGAGCTTGGGGAAATCCTGCTCGGGCTTGCACTTGCCGTAAAGCGGGTTGATGTAGATCTTGTCCCACTCGAAAAGATTCATATCGATTTCGATGGTCTGCTCGATTCCGGATACTTGAACAGCCATGCCTGCATTGCGTACCATGGCGAGTGGAGCGGCTCCCAACGCGGGAATGCCGGTGCACTCGAAAGCGAAGTCGGCTCCGCGTCCATCGCACAGCGCTTTCACTTCTTCGGATGCCTTCAGAAGGCCCTCGTCGTCGCGGGAGGCGAGCACGGTATGGGTCGCTCCGAACTGCTTGGCCATTTCCAATCGGTTCGGGTTCACGTCGACGGCGATTACTTTGTCGGCTCCCGAGATTCTGGCGCCTTGTATCGAGTTGAGGCCTACGCCACCGGTTCCGAGGATAACGGCGCTGCTGCCGGCTTCAATCTTGGCTGCATTAACGACGGAACCGTATCCAGTCATAACGCCGCAACCCACAATGCATGCGGAAGCGAATGGCATATCGACGGTCATGGGAATCACTGCTTCCCGACGAACGACGGTGTGGCTGCTTAAAGTGCCAATGTTGAAGGAACGCTTGAGCGCTTCGCCTTTCCATGTCGTCGAACCCAGGCGCGCTGCGCCTTGATCGGGATCCTTGCCGGTTACGGGCGAATGGTTCTCGCAAATATTCTGATTGCCGCTCTGGCATTGGTAGCAGGTCTTGCAGGGAATAGCCCAATTGAGCAGTACTTTGTCGCCCGGTTGGACATGATTCACGTTGGAGCCCACGGCTTCGACGATGCCCGCTCCTTCGTGGCCTAGAACGAAGTGGTAGCCCCAATTGAGCGAATCGAAGTCCGTATGGCAGAGGCCAGACGCCTTGATGGCGACAAGAACTTCATCGGGGCCGGGATCGTGGACCTCGATGGACTCGATCGTGAAGGAGCCGTTATTGTCGGCGACGGCAGCTTTAGCATTCATCGGAGATGAAAATGTGGAATGTTGAATGTGACGGAGCGTTAGCGGAGATGGCGAAGCAAATGTTGAATGTGGAATGTAGGGCTGTCGCTTGCGACATGCCGCATTTTCTAATCGGGCGCGGCGCTTCGCAAGCGAAGGCCCTACAAATTATTTAGTCGGACGTTGCTTCTACTTTCACGTGGAGCTCGTGGTAGGCGTTGTGGCGCTCGTAGTGGGCTTCCTTTTCGATTTTGGGATTATCGGATATGAGGCGTAGGTCGGCTACTTGCTCGCCGAGGGCTTTGAGGAGGGAGCGGATTATGAGTCGAGCGTGAGCGGCGCCTAAGCAAAGATGGGCTCCGCTGCCGAAGGCTATGTGAGGATTGGGTTTCCGATCCAGTTGGATTTCCTCGGGATTGTCGAATAGGTTCGGATCGAAATTGGCGGATGCCCAATTGAGTGAGATGAGTTGGCCCTCATTGACAGTCTTGCCGTGGACATCGGTATCGACCGGACACATACGACCGATGTGGGTGATGGGAGAAGCAAAGCGAAAGAATTCCTCTGTGGCGAGTTTGATCGCCTTCGGGTTGTTGCGCAGTGGTTCGATTGCCCCTGGGTTTCGAGCGAAATAGGCCATGACCGTTGAGATGGTATTGATCACTGTGTCCCGTCCCCCGGCGAACGCGATATTCGCGTAGCCCTGCATCTCATCGCGCGTCAACTTGCGCCCGCGATATTCGGCTTTGACGAGAGCGGAAAAGAAATCGTCTCCCGGATTCGCTTCCGCGCGATCGAAAAGCTCGTTGGTGTAGGCTTCCATCTCGTGGCCTTTCGATACGCCGCTTTCATCGCGGAATACGTGAGTGCCCCAAGCGATCCACACCTCGGCCTCGGTCTCTGGCATATTGAGCAAATAGGTCAGGGCGCGAGATTGGAACGGTATGGCAAACTCGCGAACGATTTCGATAGACTCGCGTTGGATTGCGTCGCCTATGAGCTCATCGGCCAGCGTCTCCATCTTTTCTATGTAGCCCGGCTGAGTGGCGCGCTTAAAGAAGGGTTCGACGATTTTCCTGTAGTCGCCGTGCTCGGGAGGATCCACCTCCAGCGGGTATTGCCGAACTGTGCGAACATCCTCCTCGCGCGGAATGGGAACGCGAAAAGGCGCGTCCGAGCTGAAGGTTTTCGTATCTCGCGCGGCGTTCCGAACTTCGTGAAATCCGAGAAGCATTGTGACCGGATCGCCGTCGAATTCGGTCGCCAGTGTGGGACCCTCTGAGCGGGCCTTCTTAAAAGGGTCGTGGTACGGACATTTGTTCATGGACTGGCGCGGTTGCAGGTGTGGTCGGGATTATAGGAGAATTCGATTGGCTAGCTAATGAATGCTTCACATTAAGTGGTATTATCTTCACAAATATATCCATTAATATTTTGAAAATAGTTATCTATTAACTATGAAGCTCTCTCGAGAAAATGTTCAGCCCCAAGCGGGAAGCTCGTTCGCCCGGCTAGAGTTCGTGTTGCCCGAATTCGACACTCATTATCACTATCATCCGGAGATTGAGATCACGTGGATCGTTGAGAGCGAGGGGCAGCGTCTGGTGGGGGATTGCTTGGAGACTTTCGCTCGAGACGATCTCGTCTTGATTGGTTCCGGAGTGCCTCATCAGTATCGGAATTGGAAGCGTGGAAAGGCTCATTCGAGGGTGATTCAGTTTCGAAGGGAGTTATTTGGGAATGAGCTTTGGCGGTTGCCGGAGTTCGATCGAATCGATCGGATGCTCGAGCGATCGACGAGAGGTCTGTTCTTTTCCAGCGCAACGTCGAGATTGGCTCGCGGGAGCATGCTGAAGGTCTTTCGCGCCCAAGAGGGACCCAGCTCGGTCATCGAACTCCTTGAATTGCTGAATATCCTGAGTAGCGACGAGCGCTCGGTCCCAATCGCAAGCGCCGTCTATTCCCAACCGGTCAAGACGAAGAAAATCGATCGTTTGCAACGAGTGCTGAATTTTTTGGAGTCGCGCTGGCGCGAGCCGGTTACCTTGACCGAAGCGGCGGAGGTTGCGGCGTTGCATCCTCAATCAATGAGTCGATTCTTTCGCAAGCATTTGGGCGTTACCTTTCAAGCGTATGTCGTTCAGCTCCGCGTTAGGCGAGCGGCTCAAGCCCTTTTGGAATCGGATCGCAAGGTGGTCGATATCGCCTTCGATTGCGGCTTCAATAATTTGGCTAACTTCAATCGCAGCTTTCATAGCGCCTACGGTCAAACGCCCAGCGCTTATCGAAAGCGAGCGCGATAGATGCAGCTGCGAGCGATAGGGCAATGAGCTTCCCTGAAGCTTAGTAGAACCTGCCCCAAAGAATGCTCGCTTGTGTCGGGTCGAGGCGCGAGAGTGGCTAAGATTCGATCATGATACAGCCCCTTTTTCGTATTCTTCTAGTCGTGGCTTTTTCGGTGGTTTGCGGCTACGCATCCCAACCTCCCAATATCCTTTTCATCTACGCGGATGACTTGGGCTATGGGGATGTGGCTTGCTACAATCCCGAGTCGAAGGTTCCAACGCCGAATCTGGATCGCATGGCTCGAGAAGGTATCCGGTTTACCGATGCGCACAGCCCATCGACGGTGTGCACGCCATCGCGTTACAGTGTGATGACGGGGAGAATGGCCTTTCGCCTGAACTACCCAGGCGTCTTCACGGGCGTGCAAGGTCCCTGTTTGATCGATGCCGACCGATTGACTCTGCCAGAAATGATGAGGGATGCGGGTTACGAAACGGCGATGTATGGCAAGTGGCACATCGGCATGACCTTTTACGATAAGGAAGGCAGGCCTGTGCATGAATTGGAGGAGGGTCTGGAGGAACGTTTCGGAAGACAGGGGTTAGGCAATCGACTGGTCGAACACGTAGACTTCTCTCGTCGCATTGATGGCGGTCCCTTGGATCGGGGCTTCGATCGCTTTTTCGGTACGGCCTGCTGTCCTACAACGGATTGGCTGTATTCGTATATCGAAGGCGATCGAATATTCAATCCGCCGACGAAAATATTGGATCCCCAAGCGGAAGGTCTGCCATCGCATCCGTATTCCAAGGATAATCGTCGCGGTTACTTGTCCGACGATTTCGATTTGGAGGAGGTCGACATGGTCTTCTTGGAGAAGAGCGTAAACTACTTGGAGGACTACGCGCAGCGAGAATCGGGAAAGCCGTTCTTCTTGTTTCATTCGGCCCAAGCGGTGCATCTGCCGTCATTTCCCGGCAAGGACTTCAAAGGAAAGACTCAGGCGGGGCCGCATGGCGATTTCATTTTCGAATTCGATTACGTAGTGGGCGAGCTGATGCAGGCGCTCGAACGATTGGACTTGGACGAGAATACGCTGGTGATCGTATCCAGCGACAATGGGCCTGAGGTCCCGACTTCGATTGCGATGCGCCGAGATCACGCCCACGACGGCGCCCGCCCTTGGCGCGGGCTCAAACGCGATCAATGGGAGGGTGGGCATCGGGTGCCCTTCATTGCTTATTGGCCGGGAAAAATCGAGGCCGGTCGAGTGAGCGATCAAACGATTTGCCAAACGGATATCATGGCAACTTGCGCGGCGATCGTAGGCGTGGAGCTGCCTCGCGATGCGGCCGAGGACAGTTTCAATCTGTTGCCAGTTCTTCTGGGCGAAGCCGATGGCGAGCCGGTCCGTCCCTATACCTTGCATCAGACGATTCGCCTTGGACTGGCCATTCGCAAGGGGCCATGGAAGTATCTGGATCACCAAGGCTCGGCGGGCAACAATTACGAGGCGGAGCGGATGGCTCCCTTTGTCCTGGCGGACAGCGCTCCCGATGCGCCGGGTCAGCTCTACAATCTTGATGAAGATCCTGGCGAGAGACGAAACCGGTATTTCGAGAATCCTGAAATCGTCCAGGAACTGAAGGCCCTGCTGGAAACGGCCAAGTCCTCAGGGCGAAGCCGCAATTAGGGGAGAGATCGTGAGCGACTCACGCGAGTCAAAGCGAAGCGTCGTGATTCGCGCTGGTTAGTTCTTCTTTTTGAAGACCATATCGACATGCGGGCCTTCCACGCGAATCTCCCTGTGTTGAGCGATCATCTTTCGCTTCATCTCTTGGAGACGCTCCGGTTCGATTCGGGCGAGATCTTTCGATTCGCTGGGATCGTCCTTCAAATTGTACAAAGCGAACCGGCTGAGATCGGCCTTTCGGATGAACTCCATAATGGTCCAGTCTTCGGGCTGCTTGGTGTCGGCAGGAGCTCCGGGATCCTGCTGCGGCGTTAAGGTCGCGAGCAGTTTGTAATCGCCTTCGCGGAGCACGACTTCATAGCCGCCCCGAGCGTGCCAGAGCCACCAGAAAAGGGGTTCTTCCCGTTCGATGGATTCACCCTGTATCAACGCAGGCATGACATTGGCCCCATCGATGGGACGATCTCTGGGGATTGGAACGCCCGCGGTCGAAGCGAAGGTAGTCAGCCAATCGGTGCCGTTGATGGGCGCAGCGCTCTCGATTCCCGCTTGGATTTTTCCAGGCCAGCGAACGATGCCGGGAACGCGAATGCCGCCTTCGTGCATGTGACCCTTGGCTCCGCGCAGAATGCCAGGACTGCCGAAAGAATAGGGATTTCGGTGTTCCGGACCGTTGTCCGAGGTGAAGACGATAAGCGTGTCTTCGGCTAGGCCTTTGCTATCGAGGTAATCGAGCAGGCGACCGATATGATGGTCGAGCATAGTGACGCAACCGAAGTAGCGGGCCGGGTCGTCCATCTCTTTTCTGCGAGCGACTTGAGGGCCTCCGCCTTTGGAGATCATTTCAAGATGAGGGGCGGTTGCCTCGTTGGGATAGAGCGCTTTGAATTCGTCAGCGGCAATGACGGGCGTGTGCGGTTCGCTGAACCAAAGGCAGAGAAAGAAAGGATCGCTGTCTTCGGGACGACCGTCCAGCCAGGTCATGGCCTCATCGACGACGATCTCGCTCATCCAACCTTCCAGCTTGTCGAGCGGTTCGCCGTTGCGCAGAAAGCCATCTGGATTCTCGCCGAAGTTGCCGTAGTTGGCCAGCCAGTGGTCGAAGCCTTGGTCTCCCGGGTAGGGCTGTTCGCCTGAATAGAAATCGCCCGAGCAATGCCACTTGCCAGCAAAGAGGGTATCGTAGCCGGCGCCCTTCAAGAGTTCGGCGACGGTGATTTCCGATTCGGGCAGTTGTAGCGGCTTGAAGCGAGCGAAGTCGTACATGCCAACGCGATAGGGGTGTCGCCCTGTGAGCATGGCGGCTCGGGAAGGCGAGCAATTGGAGCTGGCGGCGTAGCACTCGGTCAGGCGGATTCCTTGGCTGGCGAGTTTATCCAGATTGGGCGATTGAATTACGGGCGAACCGTAGCAGCCGAGATCGCCGTAGCCCATGTCGTCAGCGAGCAGGAAGATGATGTTGGGCGGCGCAGACGCGGACGAGTCCGCGAATGTGGAATGTGGAGTGTGGAATGTGGAAAGGAGTAGTGCGAATGCTAAGAGTACGGAAGGGGTGATTTTCATTGTTGTAATTACAAATTGGATATAGTTACGCTAGGATGTCTTTGACGATGTGACCGTGTACGTCGGTTAGGCGGAAGCGTCGGCCTTGGAATTTGTAGGTAAGCCGTTCGTGATCGATGCCGAGGATGTGCAGGATGGTGGCGTGCAGGTCGTGCACGTGCACGGGGTTCTCGGTGATGTTGTAGCAGAAATCGTCGGTGGCGCCGTAGGTCCTTCCCTGTTTGATGCCGGCTCCGGCCATGAAGATCGTGAAGCAGCGAGGGTGGTGGTCGCGCCCATAGCTGGTTTGGGTCAAGGTGCCTTGACTATAGATGGTGCGTCCGAATTCGCCGCCCCAGATGACGAGGGTGTCTTCCAGCAAGCCGCGCTGCTCTAGGTCTTCGATGAGGGCAGCGGTCGGTTGGTCGGTATCGTAGCACTGTCCCTTGATTTGCTTGGGCAAGGTCTTGTGCTGGTCCCAGCCCATGTGGAAGAGCTGCACGAAGCGAACATCGCGTTCGATGAGGCGACGGGCCAAGATGCAATTCTGGGCGTAGCTTCCCTTGCGTCGGGCATCGGGACCGTAGGCTTCGAGCACGCTTTCGGGTTCGTCGTCGATGTCGGTCAGTTCTGGGACGGAGGACTGCATGCGATAGGCCAGCTCGTATTGGGAAATTCGCGTCGAAATCTCGGGGTCGCCAAAGTGTTCGAGGCTCTTGTGGTTGATCGCGTTGACGTCGTCTAGCATGCGGCGGCGGGTGGCTCGGTCGACGCCGTCAGGGTCGTTCAAATACAGAACGGGATCGCCGATACCGCGGAACTTGACGCCCTGGTGTACGGTGGGAAGAAAGCCGCTTCCCCAGAGGCGATCGTAGAGCGGCTGGCCGCCGGGTCGCCCGCTGCCGGTCGAGATCATGGCCACGAAATCGGGCAAATCCTTGTTCATGGAGCCGAGACCGTAAGAGAGCCAGGACCCGATGGAGGGACGTCCGGCGATCTGGGAGCCGGTTTGGAAGAAGGTGATGGCCGGGTCGTGGTTGATGGCCTCGGTGTACATCGATTTGATGTAGCAAAGCTTGTCGGAAACGCGGGCGATGTTGGGCATCAATTCGCTGACCCAAGCGCCGCTTTTCCCGTGCTGCTTGAATTCGAAGATCGAGGGAGCGATGGGAAAGCGTTTTTGTCCGGAGGTCATTCCAGTAAGACGCTGGCCTTTTCGGATCGAATCGGGCAGGTCCGCATCGAACTGCTGGGCCATAGCTGGCTTGTAGTCGAAGAGGTCCATTTGGGAGGGCGCTCCCGACTGAAAGAGATAGATGACGCGCTTGGCCTTCGCTGGGAAATTGGGGAATCCGGGGACGGCCGCTTGAGCTCCGAGCAGGTCCTTGCCCATCAGGCCCGATAAGGCAGCGGCCCCGATGCCTGTAGCGGCTTTGCCGAAGAACTGTCGGCGATTCATGAGAAGACGAGATTCGAGCAAAGGATCCATGGTATCTATTGTTTGGTGACGGTTTCGTCCAAGTTGAGCAGGGTGTTGGCGATCATGGTCATGGCAGCCAGCTGAGGCGGGTCGACTGATGGATCGGGCTCTGACGCGCCGACGGAGATCAGCGACTTCGTGCGTTCCGGCGACGAACGGTAGAATCGGTAGTGCTTGTCGTAACTGGTTTGGAGGATGTCGAGGACCTCCTCGTCAGGCGATCGCGACAAGGCGAGTCGGTGCCCGTAGCCGATGCGGTCTCCGAGCGAGCTGCCGCCTTCCAGAATCATGCGTTGGGCCAATCCACGAGCCGCTTCGAAGAACTGGGGATCGTTGAGCAAATTGAGCGCTTGGAGGGGCGTATTGGTGCTGTTGTATTTGACCGAACAGATTTCGCGCGAGGCATTGTCGAAGTTCATCATCGACGGAGGCGGTACGGTTCGCCTCCAGAACGTGTACATGCTGCGTCGATACAGATCGTCGCCCGATCCCACGATGTACTTATAGCCTTTGGCGCTGACCTCTTCCCAAAGTCCTTCGGGTTGATAAGGCATGACGGGGGGACCTCCGATTTCCGGCGCCAGCAACCCGGAGACCGCCAGGGCTTGATCTCTTAGCGCTTGGCCGTAGAGCCGGAAGCGGGGACCGCGGGCGAGTAGCAGATTCTTGGGATCCTTTTCGAGCGCTTCCTTCGAGATGCGAGACGATTGTCGGTAAGTCGAGCTCATCACGATGCGTTTCTGCATCGCTTTGATGTCCCATCCGCCATCGCGAAATTCGCTGGCGAGCCAGTCGAGCAGTTCCGGGTGGGTGGGGAGCGCGCCTTGCGAGCCGAAGTCTTCGGGCGTTTCGACCAAGCCAGCTCCGAAGTACATCTGCCAGTAGCGGTTGACGGCTACGCGGGCGGTGAGGGGATTGCCTGGGTCGACGAGCCACTGGGCGAGACCAAGTCGATTACGCGGCAAAGAGGCGTCCATTTGCGGCAGCGCCTCGGGGACGCTCGGGGCCAGCTTCCGGTCTTTGTCCGGCTGGTCGTAGGCGCCGCGATCGAGGAAGTAGGTCTCACGGGGCGTATCCATTTCTTCCATAATACTGACTTGGACAACATGTCTGTCCTCAAATTGGGTCAGAGCGCGTTCGCGTCGCGCTTGCTCTTTTTCGAGCTGTTGGGCTTCGGGGGATTCCTTGAACCAATGCGTCTTGAGCGCTTCGCGAGACGCCTTGTTGCCGTTCGCCAGCAAGCTCAGCTTAGAGTCGCTTTGGCTCGCAAGTTTCATCTGCGATGCGTCCAGGGCGTGGTCGTAGATTCGCAGGTCCTCGATGAGTCCCGATCGGAAGGTGGCGTCGCGGAGGGTGTCCTGAGCATCTTTGGCGCTGCGGGCTCCGATTAGCAAATTGCCGGTCGAATCGAAATTGCCCTGAAGATTGTCCAAGAGCGTTTCCGTTTCGATCGGTTCTCCGTTGAGATAGAGCGAGACGCCATCCGCTTTACCGGAACCATCCCAGGTCACTCCGATCTTCGCCCAACCGCCTCTCTCGAATACAGACTTGGAGACGACTTCGATGACGCGCTTTTCAGAAGCGTCGTCGATGATCTGAAAGGAGGCTCGGTAATGCTTGGGATCGCCGGTCTGTTCCAGAATCAGACGATAGCCGCGCGTGACTTCTTCCTGTACCAAAGCGAGCAAGGGGCCCTCGGATCCAGCGAAGTTCCGCGGCGACTGGAAATGAACGATCCAGGAACGAGGAACTTTGGAGTAGAATCCCTCGGGATGAGGACTGCCAAGCTGAGCGTAGGTGGAGATGTCGAAACTCAATGCATTGCCGAATTCGGTTTCCTTCAGGAATTCGTAGCTGCGCTTGCGGTTCGAAAGCCTGGCTTTTCGATTCGATGCGACGTCGGTGGTCTGCTGTCGTTCGGCCGCTTCGAATGGAATGTGAATGGCTGGCTGAGTAACCGTACGGAGCGTATCCAAATTGTCGGCATGCGCGCTTTCCAGCTCGGCGAGCCATTTTGAAAAACCTTCTTCGCCCGATGCCAGGAATTCCTTCATATCCCGCTTCACCTCTTCCAGGGCGCGCTTGAGGCTCTCGTGCTCAGCCACTGTTCCGCCGTTGTAGTGGTTCATGTTCGGGACAGGAGCGATATTCCCGTCCTTGCCGTTTTCGTCGATGTTGTTGAAGAAGGCGAAAAGGCTGTAGAAGTCGGCTTGCGTGAGCGGGTCGTACTTGTGGTCGTGACAACGAGCGCAGGCCATGGTCAAACCGAGGAAAACGGTGGAGGTCGTTTCCACGCGATCGGCGACGTACTCGACAAGAAATTCCTCTGGGATAATGCCGCCTTCGTTGTTGATGCGGTGATTGCGGTTGAAGGCGGTGGCTAGGATTTGGTCGGAAGTCGGATCGTCCAAGAGATCGCCTGCGAGCTGTTCGATCGTGAACTGATCGAAGGGCATGTTGGCATTGTAGGCATCGATAACCCAATCGCGCCAGGGCCATTGGGAACGCTTGATATCGTTCTGGTAGCCGCCGGAGTCGGCGTAGCGCGCGGCATCCAACCAGACGAGGGCCATGCGCTCGCCGTATCGAGGCGATGCGAGCAAACGGTCGACGAGGCGTTCATAGGAGTCAGGGCTTTCGTCCGCCAAAAACGCATCGATTTCGGCAATGGTTGGCGGCAATCCGGTTAGGTCGAAAGTAAGGCGTCGGATGAGCGTTTCCTTGTTCGCCATTGCCGACGGGGAGAGCGATTCGGATTCGAGTCGCGAGGCAATAAAGCGATCGATTTCGTTGCTGGCCCAGGCTTCGGTGTCTGCGGAGAGCTTGGGCAGTTCCGGACGTTCGATGGGCTTGAAGGACCAGTGTTCGTCGTAGGGGGCTCCTTGCTCGATCCAGCGGTCGAGGGTTTTCTTTTCCTCGTCGGTGAGCGATAGCTTCGAGCTGACGGGCGGCATGAGGTCCTCTTCGAAGTCCTCCCAAATGCGCCAGTGCAGGTCGCTCTCCTCCAGGTTGCCGGGAACGATGCCGAAGACACCGCCGAGATCCGCGATGGCGTGTTCGCGTGTATCGAGTCGAAACTCAGACTTCTGGTTGTCCGCGTCGGGGCCGTGACAGTGGAAGCACTTGTCCGAAATGATGGGGCGGACGTCTCGATTGAAATCGATCGTTTGCTCGGCGTTTAGGAGGGCCGCAGGAAGAGGGAAACAGGCGATGGAGAGAAATGCGATGGTGCGTCTCATTCTCGAGGGGAGCGTTTGCAAGATAAGGGCGTAGGTTCTAAGGGGGCTAGTCTCGAGCCCGAAGGCGATCGGAATAACTATCCTCCATACGTATCCGATGAAGGCAATTCGTTACATGGGTATATCGAATTGACGAAATTGTAATAGGTTTTGGCGATTTGATGATAAATTGGACTTTGATTGGAAGGACCGTCCACTTGGAAGGATGAGAACTCGGGACGCCACGCTCTATCCTGGGGCCGTTTGCTGGGAAACCGGGTTTTCTGGACCGAATTGCGAGTGGACTATTTAGCGGCTGCGCTCTTGAATGGGCGGCAGTTACACCCTCAACCCCAATCCCCAATATGACTGATGCGAATGTGAATCGTCGCGCTTGGCTTCGCCGTATGATGTACGGCGCCGGCGCTCTGGTAGGACTCGATGCGGCTAGCCCCATCGTTAAAGCGGCTCCGATTAGCCCCAAGGACAATTTAAAGGTAACGAAGATCGAGACCTTCGTGCTCAAGAATTCCTGGGTTTTCGTAAAGATCCATACGGACGCGGGTATCACCGGTTGGGGTGAAATGCTCAAGGACGATGCCAAGGCCTGCGCCGCGGGCGCGTTGGAAGTGGGCGACTACTTGATCGGCAAGGACCCGCGTCCTGTGCTGCATCACTGGCAAGCCATCCATCGAGGCGCTTTCTATCGGGGAGGGCCGATCAAGTCGGCAATCTCCTCGGGCATTGATCAGGCGCTATGGGACATTGCGGGTAAGTGTTACGGGGTTCCTGCGTTCAAGCTCTTGGGCGGTCCGACCCGCGATCGAGCTTACGTATATGGCGTGCCGGACAAGAAGACGGGCGTCAAAGCCATGAAGGTGGGACCCAAGGCGGCCCGGCAAGCCTTCAAGTATGCGGAAGGAGCGAAATTTATAGATGAGGTGGTCGAGCGCTTTGGAGCCCTGCGCAAGAAAATGGGTTGGGGCGTAGACATCGGTATCGACTTTCACGGCGCGGTCCAGCCGACGACCGCGAGCGTTTTGATCAAGGAACTCGAACCGTACAAGCCGTGGTTTTATGAAGAAATCGTCCAGGCTTTGAATGTGGATGTGATGGCGGACCTGGCAAAGAAGACGCACATTCCGATAGCCACGGGCGAACGCGTTTTTCTGAAATGGGGATTCCGCGAAATTCTCGAGAAGGGCGCAGCGATGATCCTGCAACCGGATGTCAATTACGCGGGTGGAATTACCGAATTAAAGGTCATCGCAGGTATGGCGGAGGCCTATTACGCGCCGCTTGCTCCGCACAATCCGAACGGTCCGTGCTCGCTGGCCGCCAGTCTGCAAATCGCGGCCTGTATCCCGAATTTCATGGTGCAAGAGCGCGGCGACCGCGAACACGACCTGTTGGCGAAACCTTTGCCGCCCGTGAAAGACGGATATCGCCCCATCCCTCAGGGGCCTGGTCTTGGCATTGAAATCGACCAGAATCGCATCGATGACGAGATTGGCGAACCGAGAGAGTATCTGCCTCAGTACGATCCGGATGACGGATCGGTGCGCGACTGGTAGGAGCGGTTCGCGCAAGCGCATCCGCTTGGAGGGATTTGCATTGAATCCTCTAACGTAAGGCAGTAGGTATTCGAGTAGCGATTCTCCGGATCCCCTCGGAACCGCGCCTTTTAATCCTCGCCATGCTCCAATCGATTTCGAAGGAACTACCGCCTTACGCGTTTTTAATGGTGGCGCGTCTATGCCTTTCCGTTGGGGTTCTTGTGTGGATTGGCTCTTATGCGAACGCCTCGGATACTCGTCGCAATCGGAACGAATTGAATCTTGAGGAGGCGAAAGCTTTTTGGGCATTTCAGAAGCCGCGTTTACAAAGTCCGCAATCGAATGGGGATTGGGGGATCAATCGAATTGATGCGTACATATTCGAGACGTTGAAGGAAAATGGCCTCTCGCCATCGCTTCCGGCCTCGAAGAGAGACTTGATCCGTCGCGCGACCTACGACTTGCACGGTTTGCCGCCGCCGCCGGAAGCGATCGATGCGTTTTTGAGGGACGAATCGCCGGAGGCCTATGAGCGATTGATCGATCGACTGCTGGCGAGTCCCCGCTATGGAGAGAAGTGGGGGCAGCACTGGTTGGATGTTATTCGATTTTCGGAGTCGGAAGGTTTTGAATACGACCGGCACTTGCCTGGCGCTTGGCGATTTCGCGATTATGTGATTCGCTCCTTCAATGAAGACAGACCCTTCGATGCGTTCATTCGAGACCAGTTAGCGGGAGATGAGTTCGAAGATCCGAGCGAGGATGCTTTGATTGCATCTGGATTTCATCGCTTTGGTCCTGTGCGTCGCAATGCGGGCAATCCGGAAATCGCTCTGAGTCGCAATGAGGTGCTAACGGAGAGGACGGACATTATCGGGACGGCCTTTCTGGGACTGACCATGGGTTGCGCTCGTTGTCACGAGCACAAGCTGGATCCGATCACCCAAGAGGATTACTATTCGTTGCAGGCCTTTGTAGCGTCGACCCAAGAGCGCAATCGCTACATCGGTCCGGCGGACGAAATAGCGGCTTGGGAGGAAGAGGTTGAGGCGGCGAACAAAGAGATCTACGAACTCCGTTTGCGATCTGATGAAGGGGACGTCACGAAGGAGGAAAAGAAGCGGATATCGGAACGGATCGGCGAGCTGAAGAAGAAGCTCGAACCGCGATGGCCCGCGATCCTTTCAACGGAAAACGATCCTGAGTTGCGGACGGAGATTCGCGTCCTCAAACGCGGCGTTTGGGAGCTTAAGGGCGATCCCGTTGAAATGCGCGTTCCTGCTGTTCTCATGGGCGAGGCGACGCCGACGTACCCGTTGGATTACGAGAGGCCACGAACCGCCTTGGCCGATTGGCTAGTCAGTCCGGAGAATCCACTGACGGCCCGAGTAGTTGTCAATCGTGTCTGGTTGAATCACTTTGGGAGCGGTATCGTCAACACGCCGAACGATTTTGGGGCTCATGGAGAGCGGCCGAGCCATCCCGAGTTGCTGGACTACTTGGCGATCGAATTCAAGCGAAGCGGTTGGAGCCTCAAGGCATTGCATCGATCGATCATGACGAGCGCGACGTACCGACAGAGTTCGCGAACGAAGACGACCGAGCGCGCCTTCGAAGTGGATCCCGCGAATCGATTCCTCTGGAAGTTCAATCGACGCCGTCTTCAAGCCGAAGAGATTCGGGATTCTTTGTTAGCCGTGTCAGGCAAATTGAATACGGAGATGTATGTTGAAAGCGTGATGTTGTCTGTCGACCCTTCCATGGTGGAGCTTCTTTACGACCCGAAGCAATGGCAGCCGACTGAAGACGCGTCGCAACGCGATCGCAGATCGGTGTATTTGATGGCCAAGCGCAACTTGCGTTTGCCGTTTATGGAGAGTTTCGATCAACCGACTTTGCAGAGCAGCTGCGGTCGTCGCGAATCGAGTACGCATGCTCCGCAAGCCCTGGAATTGTTGAACGGCGAAATCGCCAACGACATGGCGGAAGCGTTCGCCCAGCGTTTGATCGAGGAGAGGGGAAATGACTCGAAGCAATCGATAGAGCGAGCGTGGATGCTCGCGATGGGACGCTTGCCCTCGGAAAGCGAATACGCGTTCTCAGAGTCCTTTCTCGAATCGAATCCTTTGCGGGAATTCTGCATCGCTCTTTTTAACCTCAACGACTTTCTTTATGTCCACTAACGCGTCCCTGCCTCATAGTCGTCCAACCAAGAATCGTCGTGAATTCCTTCGCGATGCGTGTTGCGGTTTCGGTGGATTGGCTTTCGCTTCGATGTTGCATGCCGAAAAGCTGCGTGGAGCTAGGTCATTCCCGTCACCATTGGCGGCGCGGGCGCCGCATTTCGCCCCTAAAGCAAGGGCGGTCATATTCGTCTACATGGCGGGAGGGCCGAGTCATATGGAGTCCTTCGATCCGAAGCCATTGTTGGACAAGCTGAGTGGTCAGAAACGCCCAGCGGAGTTTGGCGATGCCAAATATCAATTCGTGCAAAAGGATGCCAAGCTCCTGGGGACGCGACGTACCTTCAAGCGGTATGGCGAAAGCGGGATCGAAGTTTCGGATCTATTCCCCCATATTGCCACATGCGTGGATGATTTGGCGATTATTCGCTCATGCTACGGCGATAGCGTCGTGCATTCAGCTGCTCAATACGAACTGTTCACAGGGCGGTTGAATCCCGGATCGCCGAGCTTAGGCTCTTGGTTGACTTATGGTTTGGGGTCGGAGTCCGACAATCTTCCGAGCTATGTCGTCATGCCGGATCCGGATGGGGCCTTGCCTGCGGGGCAGCCCATGTACACGCAAGGCTTCCTCCCGGCAGTCTATCAGCCGACGATGTTTCGGGCGGGCGAAAAACCGGTTTTGAATTTGGATTTGCCGCAAGGCATTTCGATGGAAAATCGAAAGGAAACGCTGAATCTGATTCGGCAATTGAATGAAGCGAATCTTTCGGAGGCGGACCATGAATTCAATGCGCGCATGAATGCCTACGATTTGGCGTTCAAAATGCAGACGGAAGCTCCCGAGGTGTTGGATCTTTCGAGCGAAACGCAGGAAACGCTGGAATTGTATGGAGCGGATAAAGAGCCGACCCGCGATTATGGCCGGCGCTGTTTAATGGCTCGGCGGCTGGTCGAAAACGGCGTTCGGTTCGTCTGCGTCGTATCCGGTGGTGGATCGGGTAAATTGACCTGGGACGCTCACGATGATATTGAAGAGAATCATCAACGCATGGCGATTCAAACGGATCAACCTGTCGCTGGACTGCTAAAGGATCTGAAGCGTAGGGGACTTTTGGATTCGACGCTAGTTCTCTGGGGCGGAGAATTCGGACGATCGCCTGAAGCGGAGTCCGGTCAAGGAAGGGATCATCACAGTCTAGGATTTACCATGTGGCTAGCGGGTGGGGGAATCCGAGGTGGGCAGGTTGTAGGCGCAACGGATGAGATTGGCCTGAGAGCAGTGGAACGGCCTTATCATTTTCGGGACATCCACAACACGATCCTGCATCAGCTGGGAATGGATCAGGATCGTTTGACCTATCCGCATCTGGGCCGAGACGAACGCGTAACCTTCTTGGAAGGCAAGCTGATTAAGGAGATCATTTAGGCGTCAGCCACGGCCTGGGACTGTTGTAGTCCTTGTTCTCGAGATTGCCTTTGGGGGCGGCTTAGTCGAGGGCCAGCTCTTCTAGGATTGACTTCAGTCCGCTCAGGTTTTCTTGGAGGACGATAGCGGCATCCTGCTTGCGATCGTGGGCGATAATGCCGGTGGGTCCGCGCCAACCCGAACGCGCGATAATATCGATCATGCGCTTCTCGTTATCGCCTTGGCCGATACGGGCGATTTTAGGTCCGTCGCTATGCATGCCATTGAGATTAAGCGCAGTGAGAAAGGGTTTTAGGCGGGGCAAGGCTTTATCGAGTCGATTCATTTGGGCGTGCGACTGATGGAAATTGTAGATGATGCCCAGCTGAGCGTCGGGCATTTCAGCCTGCAGGCGTTCGAGAATGTCGAGTTGGTTTTCAGCTTGGGTGAACCAGCGGTTGGTTCCGTGGCCGTAAAGAACAAGCGGACATCCCCGATCATTCGCTTCCGAAACGAGGGGTCGCAATCGGGCGAGAGCGTCGTCAACCCGTTCCGAGACATCCATGGCGTCGAAGTTCTGTTCAAGTGTAAGCCACCACTGAATACGGAGGTTTTGGCGATCGACGACTTCGAGAAAGGTTTTGATTTGGACTTCGTCGAGGGGCGAGTCCGTATGGATGGGCGTCCAAACGCCTACGAGTTCGATGCCGGCGTCTCGGTAGGCTTTGACATAGGCTTCGAACTCGGAGACGCGGGCTTCGTTGCGACAGATGTAGGCGGCCTTAGTGATCCCGAGATCGACGAGGACTTGGGCGCGTTCTTCAGGCGTTCGCTCGACCGCGTCGTACTCTTCGTAGGCCCAAACATGCAGATTGCGTTTGTCGAATGGGCTGGAGGATGTATCCCGCTCGCTATTGCTCGAGCAGGAAAGGGATGAGAGCAAAAGCGTCAGTAAGAGGAGAGTGGAGAGGTATCGCATGATCGGAGGAAAGCGAACCGTTCGTATCAATCGCTATTCGGACTAGCGAGCCATTTCTCCAAACGAGGACGCCTGAGGCCATTGAAGATATGCTGCTCAAGACGTCCTAAGCTAGAGTCGAGCTGGATTGACGGGCGAGGTGGGAATTGCGCCGCTGGACTTCGCTCGCAGGCGAGGACGTAGGCGATCGATAACGGCTTGGGCTTCGGGATCCGGGTCGATGGCGAGATTGTTGAACTCCATTGGGTCCGAGTGGTGATCGTAGAGCTCGATTCCATGTTTGCCATCTGCCCATTCCGTATAACGCCAACGGTGAGTGCGTATGGAGCAGCCCATCACTTGAGTCTCGAGGCGATTGTCTGCGGGGCGCAGGACCTGTGTGATCGCTTCGCCGTTCCACTCGCGAATGGGATCCTCGATCAAGGGCATGAGGCTACGGCCCTCCAGATTTGCGGGTCCTTCGAGTCCGGTCGCTTCCATGAGAGTGGGGTAGATGTCGACGCATTCGACGATGCGGGGCGAGGCTTGGCCATTGCCGCTCGCGCCGGGCACGCGAATGATCATGGGAATGCGAGCGCCTTCTTCGAACAAGGTTCGTTTTTGCCAGATACCGTTGTGTTCGCCGAGGTGATAGCCGTGGTCGCTCCAGAACACGACTATGGTGTTGTCTTCCAACTCTAGTTCCTCAAGCGCGTCGAGCAGTCGCCCGACCTGGGCGTCGACGAAGGAGACACAGGCGTAATAAGCTTGAGTGGCCTTGCGGAGAGTGAGTTCGTCGAGCCCGTAGTTGGGAACGGGATTGTTGTGGGCGAAGGCAGCGGTCGGCACGTCGTCGCGATCGCCTTCTGGGGCGTAAGGTAGCCGTATGGAATCCAGTGGATACATTTCGAAGTATTTCTTGGGCGCGACGTATGGCGTGTGGGGGCGAAAGAAACCGACGCCGATGAAGAAGGGCTCGTCCTTCTTTTCGCGCATGAGTTCGATCGCTTCGGTGGTAATCATACCGTCGGTTTGCTCCTCGTCCGTTCCCTCGGCGGCGAGCCAGCTGAGCGCCGCGCTGATTTTACGATGAGGCTCCGCGTTGAAGATCAAGGGTTCATCCGTCTTGTCGCGTCCGTAGGGGTTTATGGTGAGTTCCCACGAGGCCGGATCGTCGAAACCGTCCGTTCCGATGCTTGCGGGGACATTGTAGTGGTAGATCTTGCCAGCGCGAGCGGCGAACCAACCGTTGCGCATGAAACTCTGCGAAAGAGTGACTGCGTCCGGAACGGCGTCGCGGAAATAGGCGTCGAGATCGTAGACTTTGATGGTGTCCGGTCGCAGTCCGGTCATAATCGAGGCTCGCGTCGGATTGCAGAGCGGCAGTTGATTGTAGGCTCGATCGAAGCGAACGCCCGTTGCGGCCAGACGATCGATGTGGGGCGTGATGGCCATCTTGTTGCCGTAGCAGCCAATCGAGGCAGCGAGGTCGTCGACCGCGATGAAGAGAACGTTGGGCTTTTTCGAATCCGCTTGGCTCGCGATCGCAAGCATCACGAATGCAATGAAGGACAATAGGGTTTTCGTTAGATAAGTAGCGATGCGGGTTGGCTCGGTCATATTGGGATGCGGAAATCGGTCTTTGGGGCGGATCAATAGAATCAAGTTTTCCATAGTGAGAGAATGAGCTTCGCAGTGAAGACAATTCCGCTACTCGCTAGCATCCACGTTGGATTGGCGAAAATCCGAGGGCGATCGTCCGGTGACGCGTTTGAAGACCCGCGAGAAATGGTAGGGATTCTGAAATCCGAGTTCGAAACTGACTTCCTTTATCCGCATATTGGTGGTGGCAAGGAGCTTGACGGCCAAATCGATCTTGCTGCGAAGCAAGTATTGGCTAGGGGATTCGCCTAGGAGGGTCGAACAGCGTTTCGCCAAAGTGGACTTGCTGATCTCCATGAGCTTGGCGAGTTCGTCCAGGTTCATATGCTTGGATGCGTTGCTTTGGGCCAGTCGTTCCAGTCTGTCGAGAAAGCGCTGGTCGGCGCTCAACTTGCGAAAAGCGGGCGCGAGGCGGTCTTCGGAGGTGTAACTGATCAGTATCCAAAATATCAGTTCAGTCAGCGAGTCCTGAATTTCAGATGCGAATCGACGATCGGCCCGCGACTCTTCGGCAATCGCCTTCAAAATCGGTTCGATTTCTTCGATGGAGGCTTGAATCGCTTGGTCGGTCGGACGAATTGTCCGGTTGAATACAAAGATCGTCCGGTTGTCGCCCAGCTCTTTCTCTTCCAGATCGAACTGAAGAACGTAGTGTCGCTGTCCCGGTTGGCAGTCGACTTCGTGCATGTCCCCCGGCTTGATGAGCAAGCATTCCGAGTCCTCGAGTACGACAGACTCCCCGTTTAACAAGCAGCGGTAGGGTCCGCGTTTGACTACGATGAGTTCGAAACTGGAGTGATTGTGCGCCGGATGGTTAATGGGGGCATCGACTGCTACTTGATTGATGCCGAGAAAGTAGGGCTTGAGAGCGATTCGGAAACGGTCCTTGGACGTGCGCCTGATCTTGGAGACGATCCGATAGCTATTCTGCTCCCAGTGGACCGGAAAGTCGATGTGATCCTTCGATTTCTTGCGTTCGTTGCTAGACATGGGCGTTCAATCGGTCGTCGACTTCGATTGACATACAAAGCCAGACAGGAATGCCGTTGCGAGCGAAAACGCTTGAATGAGCCAATTGCCGATTAGCGGCTAATGTCGCGTTCCGTTTACGAGCTGCCCATCGTTTTCGCGACGAGAGCGACGAGCGTTTGATAGCCTTGGGCAAATTGGGTGAGGGTATGGGCAGAGGCTTCGAAGGTCTGGAATTCGCTCTCCGTTAAGCCGTCGGGCTGGTAAATCTTGTCGAAGTCGGGAAAGGCTGCCTGGATACCTTCCAAGGTCATGGCATCCTCGGCTTCCCAGAGCGTATCGCGCGTTGCGAAGTCGGAGTCCTTGAACTGCTGCCACCATGCGTAAGGAAGGGACTGCAGGACTTCCGGCCCAATAATTTGAGACCACTGAAGCTCGTGTCGGTAGGCAGCGGCCAGCAAGGTGGATCGATAGTTTTGGCGCTTGAATAGGCGCGCGGCATTCTTGAATACATAGACGCCTGACAGCGCGAAAGCGGTTTCGTCCGAAAAATCGATCCTCTCTCGGTCGGCGATGCGCTTTAGGTAGTCGCCGACCCGACCTACCATAATGGTGACGTAGGGATGTACGGTCGTCGGGTCGTTCCCAGCCGCTTCGTATGCGTCTAGGCCCCGTTCGATCGCTTCGGCGGCAGCGACTGCTTGAGCGACGGAAAACGATACCGTGGTGTTGACGGGAATGCCGCGTCCGACGAGTCGTTCGGCCGTGGCCAGGCCGCTTTCCGTCGTGGGCACCTTGATTGCAATGTTGGGGGCGAGGGAAGCGAGTTCGAGCGCCTGGTCATACATCTTGTCGGCGTCGAGATTATAGGTGGGATTCACCTGTAGCGACAGATAGCCTTTAGCGCCTTTGGTTTCCTCGTATACGGGCAGCAGGATTTCGGCGGCTTGTCGTCCCATTTCGGCAATCAAGCGCCAGGTAATCGCTTCGGCATCGTCTCGCGGGTTCGCCAGAGCGAGCTCCTTGACGACTGGCAGCCAGCGATCCTTGTCGGCGGATACTGCTGCTTCGACGATGACGGGATTGGAGGTGGCTCCCGTGGCGCCTTGGGCAACGGCGTCGGAGAGCTGGTTCAGATCGCAAGAATCGTTCCACCAATCAGCGCCCAGAGCGCGCATCTCTTCCATTCGGTGCGGCGTTTGCGTTGTATTCACCTGATGAATAATTCGATCGTTTAAACGAACCCTAGCTCATCCAGCTGCGGGCCGCCTTCGGGCTCCACTTGCTGGTGATTTTCTTGGTTTGGGTCCAGAAGCGGATACCTTCTGTCCCTGTCATGTCGCCCACGCCAAATCGAGAAGCGTTCCAACCACCGAAGGGGAAGGGGTCGCGTGGTACGGGAACGCCTATATTGACTCCCACCATGCCGGCGTTGGCTTCGGACGAATAGCGTTCAGCGGTGTCGCCATTCGTGGTATAGATTGAAGCGGCGTTGCCGAAGGGACTGGCGTTTTCGATGGCGAGCGCTTCGTCGAGAGAATCGACCTGTACGGTTGAGAGAACGGGCCCGAAGATCTCGTCGCTCAAGCAGCGAGACCGAGAGGGGAGATCGCCGATAATCGTGGGTCCGACCCACGAACCGCTCTCGGGAACGGCATCGCCTGGGTCGCGTCCATCCAAGAGAATGTTAGCTCCTTGGGATTCCGCTTCGTCGATATATCCGACTATCCGATCGCGGGCGGCTGCGCTGATGACAGCCCCGAGGTCCTTGCCTGGCGTGATCGTTTTGGCGATTTCCAGGACCTTGTCTATGATGTGGCTACAGTCGCCAACCTGAATCAATACGCTTGCTGCCATGCAACGCTGTCCGGCGCAACCCATGGCAGAAGCGACGATGTTGCCGGCCGCGATTTCCGGGTCGGCGTCAGCCATGAGCGTGATGTGGTTTTTGGCGCCGCCGAGCGCGAGGGCGCGTTTTCCGTGTTGTCCGGCCAGGGCATAGATCGACTTTGCCGCGGGCGTTGAGCCGACGAATCCGACCGCTTTGACGCTGTCGTGTTCGATTAGCTGGCGGGCCGTTTCGCGATCGCCGTTGATGACTGAGAAAACGCCTTCCGGCAATCCTGACTCGGCGAAGTATTCGGCTATCTTGATAGCGGCCAGCGGAGTTTGTTCGGAGGGCTTGAGGATGAAGCTGTTGCCGCAGGCGATGGATATGGGGAACATCCACATGGGCACCATGGCGGGAAAATTGAAAGGCGTGATGCCCAAGGTGACCCCAATCGGCGTATGCTCGGTTTTGCATCGCACGCCACGACTCACTTCCAGATTCGATTCCAAGGGGAGGTGCTGAATGCTGGCTGCGAACTCGATTACCTCTAGACCCCGTCGGATTTCGTCGCCCGCTTCCCCGACTGTCTTGCCGTTTTCGTTCGAGATAATTGTAGCGAGCTCTTCGAGTCGACTCTCGATGATGGACTTCAGGGCGAGCAGCGGTTTGACGCGGTCGCGAACTGGGGTGAGGGCCCATTCCTTGAAGGCATCCTCGGCTTTTTGTACGGCGGTTTCGATTTTAGCGGTATTCGCTTTACGGATGCGCTCGAGGATCGATCCGTCTATGGGACTGATGACGTCGATGCTATCGGTGGCGGTTTCGCTCGAAGTGGCTGAGATGGTTTCGGAACTCATGTTTTACCTTTGGCTAAATGTATGCGAAAATCCTATACGCCGCTGTAGACGTTGAAGCCGCCGTCGACGGGGATGACGACGCCGGTGACGAAGCGAGAGATGTCGGAGATGAGATAGAGCAGGGTGCCTCCCAATTCTTCGGGTTCGCCTAAGCGTCCCATTGGGGTCTGGGCGAGGACTCGCTGGTAGCGCGGGGTCAGCTCTCCGTTTTCGTCGAACGCGAGGAACTTAAGTTGCTCGGTGAGAAAAAAGCCAGGAGCGATCGCGTTGACGCGCACGCCCGTCGGGACGAGGTGGACAGCCAGCCATTCGGTGAAATTGCTCACTGCGCATTTCGCTGCGGAGTAGGCAGGAATCTTAGTGAGCGGCCGGTAGGCATTCATCGAGGAGATATTGACGATCGTCGCTCCCGGGCGATTCAGGAGTCGTTTGCCCAGTATCGAGGTCGGCAATACGGTTCCCAGCAGGTTGAGATCGAGGCATTGCCTGAACCCGTCAATGTCGATTCCGAAGAAGGAATTCTCGAGATTGGATAGGTCGGCCTTCAGCTGTTCGTCATTGGAAGAGGCCTTGGGATTGTTGCCGCCGGCGCCATTGATGAGACAATCGAGGGGACCTAGCCGATCGGCGATCTCCTGATCGGCCGCTTTCAAGGAATCCGAGGAAAGGACGTCGCAAGCGATCGCGATTGATTCCGCTTCCGTTTCGGATTTCACCCGGTCAGCGAGGGCTTGGCCCTTGTTGGGATCCAGATCCAGAATGGCTGTCTTAACGCCCTGCTTGGCTAGGGCCAAAGCGAAGGCCGTGCCGATTTCGCCACCGCCGCCTGTGATGGCGGCGACTTTGCCGTTCAAATCTTCAAATGCATTGGGCGTGTTCATGTGTGAAATAGGAATGCAATTCCGCTACAATTTCGTAGCGCTTGGGCAGCGGAGGGAAGATTCAAGGCATATCTTTTGCGGCTAAAGCATATCCGAATTGGCCATTGAGCATGATAAGAAGCCTTTCGAAACGCTTGTAGGGCTGTCGTTGGCGACATGCCGCGTAGTCAATCCGGCGCTAAGCAAGCGAAGGCCCTACCTTAGAGAAAATCCGGCGCCAGCCAGCGAGGCAGGAAGAGGATCATATCCGGGAAGAGGATTACGAGGATCAGCAGAATGAACATCGGTATGAGGATGATAACGACATCTCTCAGAGCGTGAACGATCTTGATTTTGCCCAGGGCGCAGGAAATGAGCAGGCACAGGCCGTAAGGAGGGGTGACCAGTCCGAAGGCCAGTGAGATGACGCCGATGATAGCGAATTGGATGGGGTGCATGCCTACCTTGTTCGCCAATGGCAGGAGGATGGTGCCGAGAATGATGATCGCGGGAATAGCGTCGATGAACATGCCGATCGCCAAGAAGGACAGGGCGACGATGAAACCGGTGACGATAGGACCGGTTCCGAACGCCGAAAGGAAATCGACCAATTCCTGCGGGACGCGGTAGTAGGCGAGTAGCCAACCGAAGGCGGAGGCGGTGCCGATGCAAAAGAGAGATACGGAAGCCAGACTGGCCGAATCGTAGAGGGCTTTGCGAAACTCGGGAAAGCCGATCTTGCGATAGACGATGCCACCCAGAATAGCGGAGTAGAGAACCGCGACGACTGAGGCTTCGGTGGGCGTGAAAAAGCCGAGAACGATCCCGCCGACGATGATGGCGGGCGTTACGAGCGCGAAGACCGCTTTGCCGGCGGCCTGAAGGAATTCCTTGAGCGAAGCTCGCTTGTAGATCGGGTAGTTTCGAATTTTCGCGTAGACGAGCACGGTGCTCATCATAAAGAGGGCCATGAGCAGGCCAGGGACGACGCCCGCGAGAAAGAGTCCGCCGATCGATACGGACATGAGACCGCCCCAAACGATCATAAGGATGCTGGGCGGAATGATGACTCCCATTACGGAAGAACAAGCGGTGATCGCCACGGAGAAGCTCGTGTCGTAGCCTTGCTTCTTCATGGAAGGGATCATGAGGGATCCGATGCCCGCTGCGTCCGCGGTCGAGGATCCCGAGATGCCGGCGAAGAGCATGCTGACCATTACATTGATATGCCCCAGTCCGCCTGGAAGGTGGCCCACGGTGGCCTTGGCGAGATTCACGAGTCGCTCGGTGATGCCCGAAGCGTTCATTAAGTTGGCTGCGAGCAGAAAGAAAGGGACAGCCAGCAGAATGAAGGCGTTGTAGGACTTCCACATCTCCTGAAGCAGGACAATCGGCGTCATGCGCGGATCGAGCAGGAAGACCGGCAAGCAAGCGATGCCCAAGGCGAATGATACCGGGATGCGAAGAACGATTAGCGTCGCGAAGGTACCGAAGAGAATGAGGGAGACTTCTCCGGCGCTCATGAGGTGGACTCCTCTCTCTTGATGAGCCTGATATCATCGGCGACCTTATCGACGAGGAATACGAGCCAGGTGAGTCCTGCCAGCGGGAACGAGACGTAGATGCTCGCCATGTTGATGCCGCTCATTTCAGAGGTTTGAATGAAGCCTAGCTTGGCGAACTGCAGTCCGTAATAGGAAAAGAAACCGCCCATTAGAGCGATGGCTACGTGGACGACGAGGTTTCGAATGCCTTGGCTGCGCTTCGATTTAGGGTGGGGAAGCAGGTCCACATCGAAGTGAGCGTTATCCCTCACCGCGATCATGGCGCCGATCATAACGATCCAGACGAAGCAGAAGCGAGCGACTTCCTCGGTCCAAATATAGCGAGGGATGATTCCGGTGTAGCGGGAGATTATCTGCAGCGATACGGGCAGAATGATGAAGCCCATTAGCAAGGTCAGTAGACCTTTGAGAAAACGGTAGTATCCGTTGACGAATGACTTCATGTCGCGAGACGCGAAATATACGGGACTATTGCTTCAAGGCGTTAACGCGGGCCAGTACATCCGCAGCGCCGACCTCCTTGGCATAGGCTTCCTTGACCGGTTCCACCAGTTCGAGCAGCTCGTCGCGGTCCGCGAAGACGTGGGTCTTTAGCTTCCCTTCTTGTTCCATTTGCGCGAGCAAGGACGCATCTAATTCGGACTCGAATTGTCTCGCGTAGGCGCCCGCTTCCTTGCCTGCCTTGGCGATTGCTGCCTGCAAGTCTTCGGGCAAACGGCGGAAGGTCTTTCCGCTAAAGCAGAAGGGGCGAACGGTGATGGTGTGGGCGGTCAGGGAAATCTCTGGTCCGACCTCGTAGAATTTCATTTGCTCTATGCCCGTGGCCTCGTTCTCAGCCGCTTCGATGACGCCGGTTTGAATAGCATTGTACACTTCGTTGTAGGCGATGACAGTCGGGGCGGCGGTGATGGCCTGGAAGATCTTCGTCTGTATCGGGGCTCCCATGACACGGATGCTCAGACCTTTCAGTTCGTCCAAATTGCGGACAGGCTTGTTGACGATGAGGTGGCGAGTGCCTCCGCCGGCGTAGCCAATTAGCATCACATCAGCCTTCGCTTCAACGTCGTCGGCGACCGGCTGAAGGGCATCGGAATCGAGGACTTGGTTCCAATGATCCTTGTCCTCGAAAAGAAAGGGCATGTCCATTAAGGGAGCCGATTTCGAGAAGGTCGACATATGGGAAGGGGAAACGATCGCAAAGTCGACCGATAGTCCTTGGCTCATATAGGTGAAGTAGTCCTTCTCCAGGCCGAGTTCGCTGTTTTTGTAGATCTCGAACTTGATGGGCTTACCGTAATATTCCTCTACCTTGCTTTGGAATTCGAGCAAAGCTTTGGTATACGAGTGGTCGTCGTCGAACTGGGAGGCGCCTCGAAGCACGATCGTGTCGTCTCGTGGTCCACAAGCGACCAAGACAAGCGCTACGAGGGCAGCGATTAAAGAAAGGGATAGCGGGTATGAACGGGGAAAATCTCTGGGCACGTTCAAATGCTTACCGCATTTTGCCGATGCGTCGAGAAACGTTTTCCGCCTGCGCTATTTTGCAAGATGCGTGTCGAACCAGGATACGAATTGCGGTTCGTCGTCGATTCGGTTCTTCCAACCGTGCTTAGCGCCCTTTTTCACGACGAGTTCGAAGGGTACGCCTTTCGATCGGGCGATTTTGCCGAAGCTTTCGGCTTGGAAGAGAGGAACGATGGGGTCTTGATCGCCGTGGATGATATAGACGGGCGCAGTGTCTTCAGTGATGTGGTAGATCGAGGACATCGCGCGTCCTAGAACCTCTCGTCCATTGGCGGTTTCGGATTCGGGTCCGAAGGCAGGTTGCCATCGGGCCTGTTTTCCGACGCCAACCGCCATGTCGCCAGGCTCGGCCCAATTTCGGTAATCCGTCGGAGGGTAGAACACGGCGGCCGCTTGCACGGCGCTGCTAGCGCGGTCGATAGGATCCTTCGCTTTGGGATCTCCCGGGCCGCCCTTTGTCGCTAGGATCAAACTGAGATGCCCGCCGGCGCTGGCTCCGGTAACCCCGATCCGGTTCGGATCGATTTCCCAGCGATCGGCATTGTAGCGAATGAAGCGAACGGCCCGATGCATGAATCCCATGATATCGCGGACTTTGTAGCGCGGTTGCGATCCGTGAACGACGGCGAATACGGTGTATCCGCTATCGGTATACGGCTTCGAGTAATCGTCCTTTACGCGTTCATGGCTGGACTTCCATCCTCCGCTGACGATCTTTATAATGGCAGCCCCGTTCGGCTTTTCTGGGGTGAAAACGTCTAGGGTTAGGGCGACGCCTTCCGTTTTGTGATAAATGACGTCTTTCTCGCGATTTGCCGCTACGGAAAAGGTCTGGAGGCAAATTGCCACGAAGGCGAGGGATGTAGTAAACGAGTTCATTGAAACAGAATTTGAGGAGTTTGCAGAAGAGATGAAATAGGAGTCTTTCCGTTTATCAAATGGCAAGGCATATCCATTTCTCCGAACGCATATCTGGCGGATTGCGACAACGACCCCATGGACTGGTTGGGGCGTGTTCCAAGATGCTCTCTGAAGTTGGGGTTGGGACGAATTCTTAATATCTCTGTTGCGAAAAGCATATCCGATTGGGTAACTGCTATGATTATTGGTGGAGTTTCTGGATTGAAAGCGCAGAGTGCGTTGCGCGTTGAGCTACGTTTCTGCCGCGGAGTTTAATGAACCTGCTGATTGTCAGCTGGCAGACTAGTGTTATGAAAGAGAAATCAACCCCCCTGAAGCGCCTGAGAGGCATTTCCCGTATTCTAACGCTGTGCGCAGTAGCGTTTTTCGTATCGCCGCTTGCTCTCAAAGGAGCATCGATTCCTAAGTCATTGATTGGCGACTGGTCTTTGGACCTGGAGACCGATGAGCCTGCGTGGCTTAAGGTGGAGCTTAAGGATGGAGAGCCGGTCGTTCGCATGCGGGTGCATGTTCAATCGCCCGGTCCGCATAAAATAATCGAAGTGAAGGATGGTCGATTGACTTTTCCCATGAAGATTAAGCGGGAGGGCAAAGACGGTCCTAAAGTGACCACTAATCGAGTGAACGTCGGGATGAAAAGGGGAAAGCTCGATGGCGTGATTACGAATGAAGAGCTGGAAGCTCCCTATGATCGGATTACGTTCACGGGCAAGAAATTCCCGCCGATGCCCAAGCGCCCGGACCTGTCGAAGGTCCGATTTGGTCATCCCATATCGCTGTTTAACGGCAAGGACTTGACTGGTTGGCGTCTCTACAACCCCGAGAAGAAAAATGGTTGGCGTGCTGAGGATGGCTTACTGGTCAATGAAACGCCCAAGACCGATTTCGGATCGACGGGTTCCTACGGCAATTTGCAGACGGAAGCGGTGTTCGAGGACTTCTGGCTGCATATCGAGTTCAAGATCGAGGCCAATCGAAATAGCGGCGTGTATTTGCGAGGGATGTACGAAGCTCAGGTAGTCGATCGCGATAGCCGTATGCAAGGTCTCCAAGGCGTGGGGTCTATCTTCGGTATGATCCCGCCGTCCGAAAATGCGGGGAAAACGCCGGGCGATTGGCAGACTTACGATCTGACCTTAGTCGATCGTCATGTGACGGTCGTGTTGAACGGCGTTAAGGTCATCGACAATCAACCGGTGACCGGTCCGACCGGCGGCGCAGTCCATACGGATCCGACGATTCCGGGTCCGATTCATCTGCAGGGCGATCATACTTCGGTTAAGTACCGGAATATCTACTTGGCGCCCGTAGCGCGAGATTAGGTAAGATTTGAAGTCATCGCTTACTGCGTTCGCTCGTTGCGGTTAGGCCGCAATTAGGTGTCACCGCTGAACGGTGACATTGGGTTTGAATCTCGAGAAGCGAGTAGCGCGGCGCTTTAGCCCGCGTTGGGTTGGGTTGGGAAATAGAAATAGAAGAAGAGGGAGAAGCGGAAGGAGAGGCGAAGGGGGAATAACAGGATACGCCCCGCGATCGCGTGGCTACATGATGGCGTCGCCTACATGATGATCATTCACGCTATCTTCTCATCATGTAAGCGAAGCGAATCATGCGAGCGAGGGACGAGCGCATCCTGTTGATCCCTCAATTGCTTCGCGATCAGTTTAAGGACCAAACGTTGATGTCATCGACGATGACTTTCCCGGAGACGCCCAGGGCGAAGTTCTGTTTCACTTTGTGGTCGAGACCGGGCGACGAGAAGGACCCAATTGACTTACCGTCGAGGTAGACTTCTACCTTGGGGCCGAGGAATACGATGGTGGCATCATGCCACTGTCCGGTTTGAACGGGGGCCTTAAACGTTGACTGCTTTGACTTGAGAAAGGCAGCGAGCTCGGCTTTTTCCGTTTCGCCGAGATTCTTGTTCTGACGTTTTTCGCGTACCTTCAAATCGAATACGCCAGTCATGTCATCCTGAATTTGGATAGAGCCTGGCTTGAAAACGACTCGGGCGATGTGCCCTGCCCAGGTTACGTCCCGAGCAGCAGGATCGTTGAAATTGAATTTCAGTCCCTGCTTGTCGAAAATCTGAAGTTTGAATGTGAGCACGCCGTCGTCGATGGCGATGTCGTGTCGAATGGACGTACTGTGGTTGGCGGTTTTCGCCATGGCGATTACAAGCGCGCCGTCTTTAAGGTCCGCTTGCTTGGCGCCTTGGGCCCGCGAAGCGCTGTTAGTAACCCATTGCTTGCCAAGTTGCTCTTTGGACTCGTCCTGTTCGGAGCGATTGAAGTCGTCGCTGAAAACGAGTTTGCCGCGTTTGATCAAGTTTTCAGGTTTTTCCGATTGAAGGGAAACATTGGGGGTTAATCGGACAATTTTATCGGGATTGTTGAGCAGCGCGTAAAGAGCGCCGTCAGGACCGAATTTCAGTTCGCGAACGCGTCCGTAACCTTGGAAAATAGACTCTTCTTTGACGACCTTGCCTCCTTCGATAACGAGGCGTCGAACGTCCTGGTATTTGAGCGCTCCGAGCAGGAGGTTGTTCTTCCATTCGGGGAAGCGGTCGCTGTCGACGAAGGCGATGGGGCAGGTTGCGATTGAGGGGACCCAGTAATGAATGGGAGCAGTGACTCCTGGATACTCGGTCTTCTCGGAAATAGTCGTCCCATCGTGATTCGTTCCGTAAGTGGCGATGGGCCAGCCATGATTGAGGCCGGCGCGAACGATATTCAGCTCATCACCGCCCATAGGGCCGTGTTCAGTGGCCCAGATCTCGCCAGTCTCGGGATGCTGGTCGATGCCCTGGGGGTTGCGATTGCCGTAAGTGTAGATGCTTTTGTGGATAGTGGGGTGGTTGTAAAATGGGTTGTCCTTGGGGAAGGAACCGTCGTCATGGAGTCGGTGGATCTTGCCCTGGGCGCTGAAGAGACTTTGGGCGAGTTCAGGAGTTCCTTTGTCTCCAGTCGAAAAATACAAGTAGCCTTCGGTGTCGAACAGAAGGCGGCAGCCGAAGTGAACGCTTGAGGTGAAATACTCTTCTTCGGGTACGGAGAATATCACCTCATTGTCCACCCACTTGTGGCCTTCGACGCGACCGCGAATGATCTGTAGCATTGCAGGAGTCTGCCGATTCTTGGGGTCTCCTATGGGGTGGCTGTTGGCGATGTAGATCCAACCATTGTCGTTGTAATTTGGATGCAACGCTATATCCAGCATGCCGGCATCTTGAAAAAACCAGGTGGACGGGAGCCCTTCAATTGGCTTAGGGTCTAGCCTGCCGTCTACGAGCCAGCGAAGCGCGCCCGGTCGTTCCGTCACGAGCGCGCGGCGGTCATCGACGAATTCGATGCTAGTAGGAGTGACGAGGCCTTCCGAAACGAGAACTTCGGCTTTCAGCGTATTCAATTCGGTTTCGATCGTCTCGGGGATCTTTCTACCGACTTTGGGATCTCTCGACGGTTGCGTTCCCTGTTTGGAGAGAACGTAGTCGAGCACATTGTCTACCTCCTGGCGGTTGAGCGCTGCTCCGAACGATGGCATGCCGACGGTGGGTATACCGAAGTTCACGTGATCGCGCATCATGTAGCGTCGGCTTCCGAACAGCCAGTGTTCCTTGATCAAGGACTGAGCCTTGCCGCCTTCGAGATTCATGCCATGGCAGGCGGCGCAAAACAGCTGGTAGATTTCCTCGCCCGAACGAGTAGGACTGTCTGTTTTTTCCTGAGCCGTTAGGCCGAGGGTGGAGAGCGCGATTGCGACGAAGGCGGGGAGATAAGAAAAACGCATGATTGGGAAGGCAAACAGAAGCTTCAGCCTGAATTCTAGTCAAGAAAGAGCTCAGGGAAGGGTCTAGGAATCGATTGGCTTCATGGAGCGGACGGTAGGCCTCTATTCGGCGAATTGGAAACGAGCGAGCAACGCTATCGACAGAAGCATTATCGAATTGCCAATCGCATTGCTATCGCCGATCGCTTGCCCAGGCGATACCTTGGAGCAAGTGTTGAATGAATTCGGGCTGTCGGAAGTTTTCGGCGTAATGCCCCATATTAGTATACCAGATGCGGCCGCCTTCGTATTCATGACTCCAGGTTACCGGGTAGTAGGCGGGAAGGAGCGGTTGGTTCGTTTTCGCTTCGGCTACAGCTATGGTTCGCGTGTTGCTGAAGCTCGCGTGGTAGTTCCAAAAATACCATTCCACCATCTCGAAAGGCCATTTAAGGGGAAGGGCGCTGGAAACGGTATCGAGCTTCTCCGTCATCACAATCGAATCGGCGTAGCCGCGCCGCCCCTTGGGTCCCTGCTTGGGTCCCGTCTTGTGGAGGACGCCCCACATGGAGTACCAGAAGGGCCATTCAGCTTGATTGTTCTCGTCGATCCCTTTGTGAGCGTGAGTGGCGCCGTGAATGCCGACTACGCCACCGCCAGCGCGAACCCATTGTTCGAAGGCCCGCTTTTCGGATTCATCGAAGAGAATGCCCGAGTTGTTGTCGAAAACGATGACATCGATATCGCGAAGCCCTTCCACGGTGAACCGTTCGCTATCGCTTGATTGAGTGAAGTTCCAGCCCTGCTCTTTCGCGAGTTCTGCGAAAACGATCTTCGCTTCGGCTCTCGCTTCGGTATGATCGAATCGCGGGGAAGAGGGTGAGTGATCGCCGAGCTCGTCTATTCGGTGCACTCTGAGGTCCGCGAAGATAGATGTGGCTGTAGACAGCGTTATGGCGATCGCCAGGAGAGGGGTATTCATCGTAATCGAGAATCGATAAGCCGATCCGTTTTTGCAAGTCGAGTTGACTTGGGTTGTCGAGCTCGATCGAAGGTTGAACGATTGCGAATCAGCGGATCGCCTTTTCCGTATGCGGGTCGAAGAGGTGGATTTTCTCCAGATCGAATGCCACTCGAATGCTCTGATTGACTTTGAATTTGGCGTCGCTGCTCGCTCGCGCGGCGAGGGACGTATCATTCGTCCTCAGGTAGAGCATGGTCTCGCTGCCCATGGGTTCGACGACATCGATTTCGATAGGAGCGCTGACTGCTTCGCTTTCCGAGACATTCTCGCAACGGACACCTTCTGGGCGAATGCCGAGTATGACCTCCTGTTCCAAGTACGGGCGCGCAATCGCTTCAAGTTTTTCAGTAAGAGGGACACGGATTGAGTTCCCATTGCGATTGTCTTGAACAAAGGATAGGCATGAATCGCTATTCTCAATGCGGCCTTGGACGAAGTTCATGGGCGGGCTGCCGATGAATCCGGCCACGAAGAGATTATCAGGGCTGTTGTAGAGATCGAGAGGGGCGGCGGTTTGCATGATCTTACCCTCGTTCATGACGCAGATTCGGTCGCCCATGGTCATGGCCTCCACTTGATCGTGAGTGACGTAGATCATGGTGGCGTCGAGGCGACCGTGGAGCTTGGAAATTTCCGCCCGAGTGGTGACGCGGGTCTTAGCGTCGAGGTTGGAAAGCGGTTCGTCGAAGAGGAAAACTTGCGGATTGCGAACGATTGCCCGGCCGACAGCCACCCGTTGGCGTTGACCGCCTGAAAGCGCCTTGGGTTTTCGATCGAGCAGGTCTTCGATTTCGAGAGTTTTGGCGGCGTCTTGTACGCGTTCCGCGATTTCTTGCTTGGGAAGCTTCCTCAGCTTGAGTCCAAAGGCCATGTTTTCGAACACGGTCATATGCGGATAAAGAGCGTAGTTCTGGAAGACCATGGCGATGTCGCGATCCTTGGGCGGGACCTGGTTGACAACGCATTCGCCAATGGAGATGTCACCGCCGGTGATCTCTTCCAGGCCCGCGATCATGCGCAAGACGCTTGTCTTGCCGCAGCCCGAGGGACCCACGAGAACCATGAATTCGCGATCGCGAATTTCGAGATCGATACTCTTGACCGCCTCGAAAGCGGGATTCTTTCCTCGGCTGGGATAGATTTTCTGGAGCTGTCTCAGGCGAACGTTGGGCATGCGGATAAAAGAGTCTTTGAATACTCGAATCGAAGAGCAGCGCTCTATGGCGGGCATTGCAACTCAGAGATTGCTGGAATTTTCTGCGGGTTGCGTTTTTTGACAGCCCGTTCGTCGTGGTCTCCAAGAGGGGAAATTTGCGGCCGGGGCAGTGGAACCTGCGATTGGGCGTTACTTTTTCAGCTTCGCATACACTCTATGAGTGAATGGACGATTCCCAAGGGAATCGATATCGAGAACGCTAAGCTGCCTGGACTACAATTCGTATGCGATTCCTAACTACTGGCTTTAGTCAATGTTTGGCATTGAGCTTCCTCGCTCTGCTGGCATCCTGCGCGACCTTTAGAGAGGCTAGGCTGGAGAGTCCCTACGTCGCCGATGTGGCGACGCGATTCGAAGCGGTTCATAAAGCGATGAAGCCGTTAGGGGGCATCAAGACCGACTCGCCAGCGGTTAACGTGGAGGGCTTGCGTGGAAAAGTGTTCGCCGGATACCAAGGCTGGTTCATGCCGAAGGGCGATGGATCGGGAGTCGATTGGATGCACTATGGGGCGTCTTCCGGAGGCAGTCGATCCCAGCGAGTCTTCGAGCCCGGATCGGCGGTGGTGGATTACTGGCCTAGTATGCGTGAGGCGGGACCAACAGAGCGCTATCCGACGCCCTTCGTTCATGTCGACGGACGCGTTGCCGAGGTCTACTCCGCGCTTCATCCCGATACGGTCGATCGTCACTTCAAGTGGATGGCGGAGTATGATGTCGACGGCGCGTTTTGCCAGCGATTCGGCACCGCTCTGAGGACTCCGGAACGCTATTCAAGTCGAAATATTGTATTGGATAATGCGCGACGATCTGCTCGGAAGCATGGACGAAGCTACGCCGTCATGTACGATTTGAGCGGTCTGCGCCTGGGGGAGATCCAAAGTCTCGTGATGGAGGATTGGAAGCGTTTGCGGAAGCGCATGCGGGTGACGGAGGAAGCCAACTACATGACCTTGAACGGCAAGCCGCTTGTGTCTGTTTGGGGAGTGGGGTTCAGCGATTCCAAGCGACAGTACACGGTCGAAGAGTGCGAAGCCTTGATCGATTTTCTCAAGAACGATCCGGAGTACGGCGGCTGCGCCGTTATGCTGGGCGTGCCCTATCGCTGGAGAGAAGGGATTCGCGATGCAATCGCTCCGGAAAAACTGCATCCTGTTTTGGAGAAGGCGGACGTGATCAGCCCTTGGAGCGTCGGGCGCTATCGTTCGGTAGCGCAAGCGCGGGAACAAAGGGAAAAATACTACTTGGCCGATTTCGAGTGGTGCGAATCGCGGGGCATCGAATACCTGCCGGTGGCGTTTCCTGGCTTCAGCTGGGGCAATCTCGAGCGCAGTCGTGGGCGCGAAGCGGTGTATGATCTGATCCCTAGAGAGGAGGGACGTTTCCTTTGGGCTCAAGCGGATACGATCGCGCGGTCGGGCATAGAGACGGTATACATCGCCATGTTCGACGAAATCGACGAAGGGACCTGCATTTTCAAGGTTTCCCAGGACCCGCCGGTGGGGGAGTCGCAATTCCTGCATTACGAGGGATTGGAGGACGACCACTATTTGTGGTTGGCGAGTCGGATTCGTCAGCGATTGAACGCGAAGAATTTCGATGAATTGGAAATGCCGTCACGGAGTCTAGTCGGTCCCAATTAGGGAGACGTTTGAAGATGCGCTCAGCAGTTTAGGGTTCGCTTTTCAAGACGCCCTATAGAAAACTCCTTCTCGATGCGTTTTCTATCCCTTTCGTTGCTCCTTCTCCCCCTTGCGTTACGCGCCGCAGACGAACCGCGACCCGAGTTGTCGCTTGTAAGCGAGAGCGCCGAGATTGAAATAGATCTGGGTGGCGGATCGATCTCGAGTTTCCAATTGGAACCCGATGGCCTGAATCCATTGCAATGGGACTCGCTTCGACCGGATGCGGATGCATCGGCGCCGAGATCCATGGGGCACTTTCTCTGTCTCGATCGATGGGGCCCGGCCACGAAAGCGGAGCTCTCTCATGGGATGAGTTTTCATGGCGAAGCGCCGAGGGTTTGGTGGCATGTCGATCGCGCTTCCGAGTCGTCGAATGGATGGGTCCAAGCGGAGATGTCTGCAGTTCTTCCACTGGCCGGCCTCGCCGTGAAGCGATCGATTCGCCTGAGTGACAAGCAAGCGGTCATTGTTGTATCCGAAGCGGTATCCAATACGCGTCACCTGGGAAGGATTTACAATATCGTGCAGCATCCCACGATTGGTCCTCCATTCCTGGATGAGACGACTCTTGTGGATTCGAATGGAACGCGGGGTTTCATGCAAGAGCGACCGATGCCGAATCCCGAGAATCCGGAGGTCGCTTGGCCCAAGGCTCTGAATTTGAAAGGCGAAGAAGTGGATCTGCGCCAATTGTCGGACGACCATTCGCCCGGGGTCGTGTCCTATGTAGTGGAAGATGAATACGGCTGGATAACGGCGGCAAGTCCTAGCAGTGGGCTGTTGATCGGCTACATCTGGGACTCCGAAGAATATCCTTGGATCAACATGTGGCGCAACGTTCGCGATGGGAAGCCGCATGCTCGCGGCCTGGAGTTTGGAACGACAGGTCTGCATCAGCCCGGTCCGGCGTTGGTTGAAAAGGGCAAAATCTTCGACGAGCAACTATTTCGCTTTATCGATGCGGACGAAACGCAGCGCTTTTCCTATGCGTGTTTCCTCGTCGAGATTCCAAACGTGTGGGTCGGTACGAAAAACGTGCATTACGATGGAGATTCATTGACGGTTCAGGAAATGGGAGGAGGCGGAAAGCGCATCCGATTGAGAACAGGACCTTTGTTTGAATAGCTGCGTTCCAGCGTAGATAAATCGATCACTTGTTATTTTCAAATTACAATACGCCCGGTCGCCATTTATTAACATGTATCTCTCAACGCTATTTACGCGCCTATGGGCGTTCCTTGTTTCGAGCGCTTTCTTCATAACGATGGGTCAGTCAGATCGCCCCAATATCGTATTGGTGCTGGCTGACGATTTCGGTCATGGCTCGGTTGGCGCCTATGGAGCAGACCCGAGCATGGTCCGAACGCCTAATTTGGATCAGCTGGCTCGGGAGGGTATGCGTTTCGAAAACGCCTATACGACGGGCTCGGTTTGTTCGCCGACGCGTTACGCCTTATTGACAGGAGAGTATTCCTGGCGGACGAGCCTGAAGGCGGGAGTCATCAACCTAACCACTCCTTTGCTGATCGCTCCGGGAAAGGAAACGATTGCGTCTTGGCTGAAAGAGCGGGGCTATCAGACGTCGCATTTCGGGAAGTGGCATTTGGGATATGGACGAAAGAAGTGGAAAGTCTTTTTCGATGCGGTGGGGGTAGGTCCCAACGAGGTGGGCTTCGATTATCACTTTGGCGTGCCCAACAATATGGACGATCCGCACAAGGTCTACGTCGAAAACGACTCGATTTATGGCCTGCGAAGCAAACGTTTGTCACCGTATGGAAAAAGCTACTACGGACGCCAATATATTGGATACGACGCGCCGCAACGCAACGAGCCACAGGTTATGGAGACGATTACTGAGAAGGCGATCGAATGGCTCGACAATCGCGATGCGGACAAGCCGTTCTTCATCTACTTCGCCACGGTTGCGGTGCATCATCCGATCATGCCTTCCGATCGGATGAGGGGCACCAGCGGAGTGGGCGCTTATGGTGACTTCATTCATGATCTCGATTTCTCCGTGGGACAATTGATGAATGCTCTGAAGGTTCGTGGCTTGGACGAGAACACGATTATCATTTTCTCCAGCGACAATGGTGGAGACATCCCCGGAAATCGCCCGGAGTCGCCGGAGAGTCAGGCGGTGGCGTTAGGATTCAAGCCCAATGGAGAATTGCGGGCGGACAAGCATACGATCTACAATGGGGGATTTCAGGTTCCGATGATCGTTCGCTGGCCGGGCCAGGTAAGCGAGCAAACGGCGTCTAATGCGACGGTTTCGACGGTGGATGTGTTTCCTACATTGGCGGCGCTTCTCGGTGAACCGCTGAATGAGGACCAGATGGATGGCCGAAGTTTCAGCTCGGTTCTTAAGGATACGAATTCTAGCTACAATCGGGACGATCTTGCCCTGCGGGATTCTAAGGGCCGCCGCGCCTTGATATCCGGCAATTTCAAATACGTAGACGATCGCTATCCGGAGGGTGTAAAGGGACCGAAGCGCGAGCAGGAGCTTTATGATCTATCCCAGGATCCGAGCGAGTCGAACAATGTCATTGCTTCGAACCCGGAGTTGGCGGAGCGGTTGAAGCGGCGGCTTGATGCGATTTCGAGAGGGGATTAGGGACCTCTTTGGAGGTCACCGAGCGGCGCCCTGAGACGAATCGGAGGTTTTTCGACCAATTGATGCGTTACCAAAATAAGGTCGGAGAGCGTATGCCAAAGGAAAATCCGAATTATGGCTCTGACTGCTACAATACCCTCAAGGACTAAAAGGAACGAGCGATGCGGGGAGCGTTCGAGGGCAAGCGTCCGCTTGAGAAGGACGAGATCTGAAATTGCTGCAGGGTCGGAGTCGAATTCGGCGGGTTTCGCGAGAATACTCGGTAACCTCGAAATTATTCTCCCGATTCGCTCTCTGGCGATCGGTCTACACTAGAACAATGTCTCCCTTCGCCCATTGGAAATCCACTTGCCTCGCCCTCATTGCGGGGAGCGCTTCATTGGTGGGATCGCAGGCTCAGGCGTTTGGCAAAAAGGACCATGAGGAATTCAAGGTCGCGGCCCTGATCGAGGACACCTGCTTGGATTGCCATGACGATTTCGAGCAGAAGGGCAATCTACGCTTGGACAACCTGCCCACGGCGTATGAAAACGTGTCGACGATGGAGACCTGGTTGCGAGTTTACGACCGCGTTTCGAAGGGAGAGATGCCTCCACCTAAACGTCGCTTTTCGGACGAAGAGCGCGCCCGTTTCCTGGACACGCTGGCTACCGACTTGCAGCAATTCGACGAGAAGAGGGAGAAGACGGTCGGTCGTGTGCCTTTGAGGCGATTGAGCGCCCTCGAATACGAGAACGCGGTGCGCGACTTGTTGGCTCTCCCGGGGCTCACCGCGGCTCAATACGCTCCGGAAGATCCTGACTATCACGGGATGGGCAATGTCGCTGAACTGCAGGAATTGTCTTCCGGACGGATTGCTCGCTACCTGGAAGCGGCGGAAGCCTCTTTGCAAGCAGCGGTCGCCTTGCGCCCTCGGCCCTGTACGGATCCGATTCGATATTCCCCCAGATTGTTGGGCGCTTCGCGCAAGGCATTCCGGAATGCCTATGTCCAGGTAGGAAACGAACTTATCTTGATTAAGGAGCCAGCTAAATCGCAGGGTCCTTGGAGCTTGTTTACTTCGCCTGAAGAACCGGGCTATTACACGATCCGTTTCCGGGCTCGAACGGCGCGCATCGCTTACAGCGCTATTGTCGATGGGGATACCGAAGCGGAGCTGCTGCCGAGCGAAAAGAGTCAGACGGTATCGCTGGGCGTCTCATTGGGCCGTTACTTCGACTCCTTCGATGTAGGGCCCGAAGCCGATACTTACGAGTGTACGGTATGGCTGCACGGCAATGAGCGCTTGCGTATCCATTGCGCGGATCTGCCGATACGGGGCGTCAAGTTCTCGGGGGGCGATCCGGAGATCTGGGAGGCTCTGGCCATCGAATGGGCGGGGATCGAAGGACCGCTCGTAGAGCAGTGGCCCCCAGAGAGTCACCGAATTTTGTTTGGCGATTTGCCTGTGGAACGATGGACGGGAGAAAGTGGCTACCTGCCGCCGCGTCCTGTTCTTGTGGGTACAGGCGAAAATCGCGAGGTGAGCGAAGACTTCGAAGGACAATATTTCATTCGGTCCGACAACCCTGCGAAAGACAGCATGCGTTTGCTGAAGCCGTTCATGGAGCGAGCCTATCGTCGCCCCGTTGCCAACCGCGAGGTCTATGCCATGCGGAAGCGGGCGCTTGATGCGATGAAAGAGGGCGTTTGCTTTCAAGACGCCATGCTGATCGCCTACAAGGCGATATTGTGTTCCCCTGACTTTCTCTTTGTCCGCGAGAAGCCGGGAAGGCTCTCGGGCAGCGAGCTCGCTAATCGTTTGGCGCTCTATCTATGGCGTTCGTTGCCGGACGAGCGTCTGTTGAAGCTAGGAAGATCTGGGGATTTGAAAGAACCGTCGGTCCTTTTGGCGGAGGCAGAGCGTATGCTCGAGGATCCAAAGTCGGAGCGTTTTTTCGAGGACTTCACGAATCAGTGGCTAGGGCTTGATGCGATCTATTCCACTTCGCCCGACGATCGATTGTATCCGGAGTACAAAGACGATAGCTACCTCGTGGAATCGATGATTCGGGAAACGCGAAGCTATGTTCGCGAGATGATACGCAGCGATCTTCCTGTCGCGAATGTGGTCGATTCCGACTTCGCCATGCTGAATGGCAAGCTAGCCCTTCACTACGGCGTTGAAGGAATCGAAGGGGGCGCCTTGCGCAAGGCTGCCCTGCCAGCCGATAGCCCGAGGGGCGGCCTTTTGACTCAAGCGAGCATCTTAAAAGTGTCTGCCGACGGATTCACGACTTCGCCCGTGAGACGGGGCATGTGGGTCTTGGAACGCATTTTGGGAGAACATTTGCCGCCTCCGCCGCCTAACGCAGGAGGAGTCGAGCCGGATACGCGTGGAGCGGTGACCATTAGGGACCAGCTCGACAAGCATAGTCGCAGCGAATCGTGCGTGAGCTGCCATCGCATAATCGATCCGCCTGGATTCGCCTTGGAGTCCTTCGATGTGATGGGCGGATTTCGGACCCGCTATCGGAGTTTGGGTGGGGGAGACGAGGAGCGGATTCACCGAGGTCCCTTTCGTTTTGAAGTCGCTCATGGTCAGCCCGTGGATCCATCGGGAGAAGTTGCTGGAGCCCGTTTCGAAGATATCCATGCGTTCAAGGCCCTTTTGGCCAAAGATGATCGCCGAATCGCCCGGAGCCTCCTCAACCGACTGCTGATCCACGCCACGGGCGGCGTGGCGACCTTTAGCGATCGAGCGGTTATCGAGGAGTTATTGGATGAAAACGAAGCATCGGGCTATGGGATGAAGAGCTTGATTCTGAGTATTCTCGACACGCCCATGTTTTTACGTAAATAACGGGAACTGCCCCTGATGAGACCTCTATCGAAAATGAAACCCACCCAAGCCTCGGAACCCTTGTCGTTTCCGTTGCCCCAGTTGCGTAAAGCAATGGACCGGCGCTCGTTCTTGAAGGCGTCCGGAGTGGGTTTGGCGCTGCCATTCCTGGATGTCATGACCCCTAGGGCGCGAGCTGCGGACAAGTTGGCCGCGGAAATGGCGTCGCCCCGCCGAATGGTCGTTCTTATGAATAGCCTGAGTCTGCTGCCGCAGCACTATTTTCCGAAACAAACGGGCTACGATTATGATTCGACTCCTTATTTGGATATCTTGGGGGGACATCGCAGTCGAATGACCGTAATGTCGGGCGTGTCTTTGCCAGGCGTCGATAGCGGGCATGGCGCCCTGCCCAGCTTTCTTACGGGCGCTCCGAATCCGGGCAGTCCCGGTTTTCGCAACACGGTCTCGCTCGACGTTTTGGCAGCGGAGTCTATCGGCCACAAGACGCGCTTTCCATTCATGCCCATCATGATCGCTCCGTGCGACAGCGGTCCGGAGCGTGGCGAACCAATGTCCTTCTCATCGGCAGGCGTGCCCATCCCGGGAGAGACCAAGGCGACTCGCTTGTTTCAACGAATGTTCTTGCAGGGCGATAAGGCGGAAGTCGAAGCGCAAATCGCGCGCCTTAAAGAGGAACGTAGCATTTTGGATACGTTGATCGGACGCGTGAAGCGTTTGAATGGAAAGGTGAGCGCTGGGGACAGGGAGAAGCTGGACCAGTATTTCACCTCCGTGCGGGAACTCGAACAACGCTTGATTGTCGCTCAAGAATGGGAGCGAAAGCCCAAGCCCAAGACGAACGCTTCGATTCCGGAGGACATTTCTTCGACGGCCGAGGGAATCCCGCAGCATCGCAATATCTTCGATGTGATGAAACTGGCTTTGAGCTCGGATTCCACGCGTATCATTTCTCTGGGTATCCACATGGGATCCTTGCCTCAGAACATCGATGGAGTCAACGGAGGCACGCACCCGCTTTCCCATCACGGCAACGATCCGGAGAAGATGGATCAATTGCGGATCGTCGAAGAGCTGCAGCTCGAGGAAATCGCTTTGTTCTTGGATGGCTTGCAGTCGGTTCAGGAGCAGTCGGGTTCGTTGCTGGACAATAGCATGGTTCTTTTCGGTTCGAATATGGGGTCGGCCAATTCGCACTCCAATGTAAACCTCCCGATCTTCCTTGCGGGCGGCGGATTCAAGCACGGGCGTCACTTGGCCTACGACAAGGAGGACAACTACCCGCTGACCAACCTGTACGTGACGATGCTGCAGCGACTTGGCTTGGAAGTGGACTCTTTCGCCACGAGTACAGGCTCGATGACCGATTTGGAATTCGCGTCTTAGAAAGTGTCCGAGCGTTTTGAAATCGGCGTTGTTCATCTTAAGGTCGCCGCTTGCGACACACCGCGAATGAACGTCGAGGTTTACCAATGCGGCGCTTTGCAGGTGAAGGCGTTTGACGAACACCTCATCCGAACGGGAGCGAACGCGAATTAGAGCTTGAATGGGATTTGTTTTTGAAAAGCGAAGAGATGGTATTAGATGGGATTTTTGCGGATTTTCGAACGGGCCTGGTGCGATCCGCTGATTCTGTCCTGCTGCTATCGCATGTTCGGGCGTCCGTTTAAAATCAGCTTCTGCAATGGTCGTGAGGCTTTACTGGAGGGAGGTCACCAGCCGCTCCACAGCGATTGGAAATTCGAACGGGGACCCATTGAAAGCGCCCACGCTTGCAACGCGCTTTGGGCGGTTGACGATTTAACCGCGGAAAACGGAGCTCCGCGGCTCGTTCCTAAAAGCAACCGATTTTCGGAATTGCCTCAGAATGCGCTCGAAGACCCCGAGGCGGATCATCCAGATCAGATCGTGGCCCAAGTTCCTGCCGGGTCCGTGATCATGATTAACGCGCATACCTGGCATGGCGGCACTACGAATCGGTCGGGCGCTCGCCGTCGTGTACTGCACGCCTACTACACGGCTCGCGAGCATCCTCAGCAGCAAGACCAGCGAAAATGGATCGCCGCCGAAACCCGTCAGTGGCTGAATGACGACCAATGTTGGCTATTGGATGTCGACTGAGTTTGGCTAATGGGGTCAGGAACGGTCGATAGTCGCTGCTATCGCCTGATTCGAGCGCTTCGGTATTGATGATTTCCATAAGTCCGATTGAGATAGGCGAATCGAATCTTCGCTAGAAAAGCCATTGCCGACAGGAGTCGCCGAAAGCGTTTCGCCGTCATGCGATTCGAGTCGACTGGAAGCGGGCTTAGCCAAGCTGGAGCGTTGGTTCGGTTCGCTTTCCGGCAGCCTTACGGCCTTTTCGGGCGGGGTCGATTCCGCATTGGTGTTGTATTTATCGGATCGCTACTTGGGCAAGCGAGGCGTTGGGGTTATCGCCGACTCGCCCAGCTTGAAACGCAGCGACCGTTCGCTCGCCGACGCCTTTTGCAAGGAAAGGGGGATCGTTCTCGAGACCATTTATCCAAACGAGTTGGAGAATGCGAGCTATGCGAGCAATCCACCCAATCGGTGCTTCTATTGCAAAGATGCTCTGTATAAGCATTTGCGCTCGCTTCAGGAGTCTCGCTATTCGGGGTATGCGATCCTGAATGGATCCAACCAAGACGATCTCTCCGATTATCGCCCTGGATTGAAGGCGGCTTCAGAGTGGCGTATCCGTTCGCCCCTTGCGGAATGCGGCATTGGAAAAAGCGAAGCTCGAGCGCTGGCCAAGCGCTTTGGCTTAAGCGTATGGGACAAGCCAGCAAGTCCGTGTCTGAGTTCGCGCATCCCTTATGGCGATCCCGTGACGCGCTCGAAGTTGAATCGGATCGAACAAGCGGAAGCTATTCTGGGCGACTTGGGTATGGTTGAGGCGCGCGTGCGTCATTACGAGGATTTCGCTCGCGTTGAAGTTCCTAGCGCTTGGATCGATCGCGCCCGCAGAGACTGGACGCTGGTAGAGCGCTCGTTTCAGAAAATCGGATTTTCCCGAGTGGAGTTGGACGAAGAGGGTTTGGTGTCAGGAAAGTTGAATCGAGCGCTGAATATCGATGAGCGAATTTAGAATAGACGAAGATCGCCAGGCTCGCCTTGGCTTTCCTGAAGTGATCTACGGCGAGTCCAAGTCGATCGAGCTGCTGGAGGCGATCTTGCAATCGCGAATGGAGAAGGGTGAAAACGCTTTGGCGACCCGAGTCCAGCCAGACAAGGGAGCTTCGCTTTTAGAGCGATTTTCGGGCTCGGACTACGATCCTGTTTCGAAGTCTTTCTTGCTCCAGCCGATTCCCGTAGGCGAAACCAAGGCTCGAGTGGGAATTGTCAGCGCGGGCTCTTCGGACGATGCGGTCGTCAACGAAGCCTACCGTTCCTTGGCATTCCTGGGAGTATCGTCGAAGCGCGTTTGCGATGTAGGCGTAGCGGGGATACATCGATTGTTGGATCGGCTAGACGAACTAAAGCGCTTCGAAGCCCTGATAGTGGTTGCCGGTTTCGAAGGGGCCTTGCCGAGCGTGGTAGGCGGATTGCTGCCGCAGCCGATTGTGGCTGTTCCTTGTAGCGTGGGGTATGGGGTTGCGTCAGGCGGCAAGGTTGCCCTAGAGGCGATGCTCTCCAGCTGCGCGAATGGGATATCGGTTATGAATATCGATAATGGTTACGGGGCTGCGGTAGCCATATACAGGTTCTTAAGGGCGATCGACGCTGCCTCGGAGGTTCGGAAATGAAAGCGCTTTTCGTAGAGCCGTTTTCAGGCGCTTCGGGCGATATGTTTTTGGGAGCGCTGTGTTCGCTCCTCGACGCTTACGACGAGATCGAAGATTTGCCGCGTCGATTGAATTTGTTCGATGCGAAAGTGGAGATTCAAAAGGTATCCAAGAATGGAATCGTATGTGGCCAGGTTGTCGTCACGGATCTAAGCGAGAAGGGGAGTTCGGAGAACGCTCACGGAGCTCACCGCCATTTGAAGGAGATCGTCGAGATAATTGAAGCGGCCGACATTCCGGATGGCGCAAAGCGGCGAGCTTTGGACATCTTCCAGATGATCGGAGAGGCTGAGTCGCGGATTCACGATATTCCTATCGAGAAAATTCACTTTCACGAACTGAGCGGCGTCGATTCCATTGTCGATATCGTGGGCTGCTCCTTGCTGATCGAACGATTGGAGGTCGAGGCTGTTTATTGCGATGCTGTTTGCACAGGTCGCGGTTTCGTGAATACGGAACACGGACTTCTGCCAGTCCCTGCTCCGGCGACTGCGATTCTCCTCGGGGGCATGCCTTGCTTTAAGGGGGACGAGGAGGGCGAGCGAGTAACTCCTACGGGCGCGGCTGTATTGCGTTCGATGAATCCCATATTCGAGTCGCCTCATGCAACCAAGGCAAAGACGGCCTATGGTCCCGGAAGCAAGGACTTCCAAACGCCCAATGTCCTGCGACTTTCGCTGGGAGAAGCGTCTTCTGGATCGGAGTCTCTCTATATTGTGGAAGCGAATCTGGATGACTGTTCGCCCGAGTATATCGGAAGCGACTTCCAGGATCGATTGCTCGAGCTAGGCGTCCTGGATGTGTCTGTATCAAGCGTAGCTATGAAAAAAGGACGTCTCGGCCATTGCTTGTCGGTTCTGACGCCCCGTGATCTCTTGGAGAAGGTAGGCGATTTTATTTTGGAGAACAGTACCTCGATTGGGGTAAGGTACTATCCTGTCCGGCGAAAAGTCCTAGAGCGAAGAATCGAGGTAGTGGAAACCGCTTATGGAACTATTCGCATGAAAATCGTATTCACTCCTGAAGGACGCGAACGAGCGAAGCCGGAGTTTGAGGATTTGCGCCGAGCATCTGCTGAGAACGATATCCCTTTGTTGGAAGTTGAGCAAGAGGCGCGACGCGCCTGGCAGGAGGGAGCCGGTCGAGGCCAGTCCTAATCGAGGCGGCTAGGGCTCTGGAGGTTGCCTTCGTCGTCGAATTTATAAGGTCGGAAATCGCTCAGTTTTTCCAGGTTGTCCTGTTCGCTCAGTTCCTTGGCGAACCCTTCCGAGAGCCAAATGGCGTCGAGTTCTTTGGTGTTGCGAATATGCGCGATGCGCAAGCGGCGTGTCGGATCGGCCGAGCAAATGCGTCGGGCCATACCAATGGCAGCTCGATCGGATTTTGCGATAATGGGGATTTTCGCGGCTAAGGGAGCTCCCGAGGTGAGGGCATTGGTGTAGGTTACCGCGAGATCCACTTTGCTGGCCGCTCGAGCAGTGGTGACGTCCGCCATGCCCAAGCCAATTGAATTGCCAGCTGACGCATTGGTAAGGTCACGAACGACGATGCTTCCGATGGTAGGCGCGCCAGGACGAATGAAACCGTTCGTAGCTCGTCCGGTCACATTCGAGTCCATTCCGCCGCCGCTAATGTCTTTGCCGATCCGATCGACGATCAGTATGTCGATTTTGTCGACGAGCAAGCGTCCCATGATTCCCTTGGAGTATTCGAGCAGTCGCTTTTCCGTTTCAAAGAATCGGTCTGGATGACAACCCTCGATGGTCGCTATCTCGTTGTAGGCGTTCTCGACGATGCCAATGCCGAAGAGGATGGGAGCGTTTTCGAGAAAAACCTTAGCTGCATTGGGTATGGCTTCGTGAAAGCGATGAAAACCCAGCTGATGAAGCGAAGCCGTGCCGACATGTTTCCCGAGTCCGATCGCCATCATCTTCATTAAACCGCTTTCGTAATCCCCCATGAACGCGGTGTGAGCCTTGATGCGATTGCAGACGATAATCCCATCCGATTCGAATGCCAGTCGATCGCAACAAACGCTTGCCTTGCCCTCGATGACGGCCATCTCGACGACCTCCATTGAGGATCGGATAGGCGCGCCGATGCTTTGTTCGTCGATACCTAGTCGGCTCAATACCGCGATTTGGCCTGAGGCAGTCGCTCCGCCATGACTGCCCATGGCAGGAACGAGAAAAGGTTCAGCGCCTTGTTCCTTCAGAAACGCGACTGTTTCGGAAAGGACCTCGACGATGCCGTGAATGCCGCGACTGCCTGCGGTGATGGCAATGCGCTTGCCTTTCAGATCGAGCGTTCCGAGCGAGGCGATTCGCATTCGCGTCTCGCTGCGAATATCGGCGACTTGGTCTCGGGAAAAGCGCTGTTCGACAGCTGCCATTCCGGGAAGCGGCGCGCTGGCTGTGTCGGCTAGCGTTGGCTCGAAATTGGCGACCGACAAGCTGTTTGAGGAAGGGTCCAAAGCGTAGGTTATTTGGCGAAAGGGGGAACGGAAACGCTAGGCATGACACATGGAATATCAATCCATTACGAAGAAAGAGCCCGCTTGCTGGCGTCGACGATAGCCTTCATCCCATTGGCGACCATGCCGCCGTCCGAGCCGACTGCGACGAAACTGAATCCACGCTGATAGGCCGTAGCGATACCGTCCGTATTGAATGCGATCGTACCGCTAGCCTTGCCATGGCTTTTTGCGATTCGGGCTACCGATTCCGATGCTTCGACGAAATCGGGATGATCGAATTGGCGGGGAATTCCCATGCTTACGGACAGATCCAGAGGGCCGACGAACAGAACATCGATGCCTTCGACCGCAGCGATTTCGTCAGCGTTGGCTACCGCTTCCGGAGATTCGATCTGGGCGATGAGAAGCGTTCGTTCATGGGCGAACTCGAGTTGTTCGTCGAATTTGGCTCCATAGTGAGCGCTTCGATTCATGGAGGCGACGCCGCGCGTGCCGTGGGGAGGATAGCGCGAATAGGATACTGCAGCTTTGGCTTCTTCGGGCGTATTCAGATTTGGGATCATCAAGCCATTGGCTCCTAGATCGAGGGCTCGCTTGAAACCGACAGGTTCCAGAATAGGCAGGCGAATTACGGAGGCCATTCCTGTGCCCTCGATGGCCATGAGTTGATTGGCGAGCATCTCCCAGGATCCCGATCCGTGTTCCATATCTATTTGGCACCAGTCGAGTCCGGATCTACCGGCGATCTCCGCTAGGATTGGGGCGCCCGTATTAAGGAAGGCGCCGATCAGGTGATCGCCATTGAGGGCGCGTTGGCGTATGGAGAGCTCGGCCATTCTTTACCAGCGGGTCGCTTGGAACTTCCAGCCCGGCTCGATTTTTTGCATTTCCGTTTCGTCGTTCCGGAAGGCGAGTCCGCACTCAAGGTAGTTTTGGTGAAGTCTTTCCACCGCTTCGCGATCAAGCGTGACCCCCAATCCGGGTGCGTCAGGGACGGGAATGGTTCCGTTCACGAATTGAAGGGGACCGCCTTCGATGATCTCGTCGGCTTGCCACGGGTAGTGCGTATCCAAATCGTAATCGAGCTGAGGAATGCAGGCGCCGAGATGAACCATGGCGGCGAGGGAAACGCCTAAATGACTATTGGAGTGCATGGAAATGCCGCGACCGAAGGTCTGGCAAATGCGGCAAAGTTCGATGCACGGTTTCAGACCGCCCCAAAAGTGATGATCTGTCAGAATGACATCTTCGGAGTGGAGGCGAATGCTGTTGGGAATGTCTTCGAAGGAAGTGGTGCACATGTTGGTTGCCAGCAGCGAATCGATCGCCTTGCCGACTTTGGCCATGCCTTCCTGTCCGCGGGTAGGGTCCTCCAGGTATTCAAGAACTGGATCCAGTTTCTTGCCGATGCGAATGCTGGTTTCGATGGTCCAGATGGCATTGGGGTCGAGACGCAGAGGGACGTCGGGACCGAAGGTATCCCGGAGGGCGAAAATCGCGTCGGCTTCTTCGTCAGGCGGGAGTACGCCGCCTTTGAGTTTGATAGACCGAAAGCCAAATGCGTCGATCATGCCTTTGGCCTGGCGGACGATTGAGTCGGGAGACATGGCTTCAAGTTGGCGAACGGCCGCCCAGCCTTCAGCATTGGGATCGGTTCCGAACTCCAATTCGCCGCCGGCGCCCTCTTGCTTGTAGAATAGATAGGCGTCGAAGGGGACAGCTTCCCTAATGGCGCCTCCGAGCAAGTCGCACATCCGCAGTTCGTATCGCTTGCCCATATAGTCCAGGCAGGCGACCTCCAGGGCGCTGCGGATATGCACCCAGAGCCGTTGGTCCCAGGGCGAGTGGCCCCGGTCGTCTTCTTGAGATCCGATAAGGGTCTTGGCCTTTTCGAGAAGGGCGCTCAGCTGGATCGGACTGTCGCCCAGTAAATTTCTGCAAACGCGATTAAGCGTGTCGACAATGCCATCGGTGCAAGGAATCTCGGCGATGCCGGTCAGGCCATCTTCGCAGGCTATCTCCAAAATGACGCGCAGAGCGTAGGGAGCGTGCAAGCCGGAGGCGGCTCGCAGCGGGGGATCGGTCATGGCGATCGGGGTGACGGAGTAGCTGGTTATTTTCATGGGAGCGCTGGCTCTTGCTTCGAAGACCTTAGGCAATGCAATGGCAATTTGAAGAGTGAGCCAAGGATCGAATCCGGCTTCGCCGCCTTAAAATCCTCGACGTGTCGAATGAACGTTTTTGGTGGAAGCGTTGGCTCAGGCCTAATGCTGAAAAATGGTCTGGGTGGATTAGGGAAGGTAGGGCGGATTCGAGAAGTCATCCTATAACGGCAACGCCAGCCTTGAAAATTTGACGGTTGACCCTCGCTAGGCCTTCGTTTCCTTGATTCTGGGAAATAACGATTCTTGCCTCACAAAAGAGAACGAAACCGTTTAACATTATCATAGCTATGTTCCCCTTCGGAAAAGCGGCGCTGCCCCTTAGCGCGATTATTTGTCTGATTCTGCCGGCATTTGCCCAGGATGAACCGGGCGTTATAAACGAAGGCGCCATCGAGCTCGCTCCCTTTATTACCTTCGCAGGCGATCCGACGCTCATCGACGGTCTGACGGGCAAGCAGTATCGTGGAGCCGACCCGGTTGTGCGTGGCTTCAATGCGACCTTTAAGGACCTGCTTGTCGCTTACCATAAGAAGCTGCTTGTCTACGAAATTCAGCATATGAATTTACGCACGGAGGCGGGCAAAGTCATGGAGGAAGAGCTGATCGCCTTGACCGAAAGTTTCGGAATCAAAAAGTTCAAGGCGGATCGATCGCAATGGCTGAAACGAGAACGGTCCATCTTGCATCGTCTGAACACGAAGCCGTTCTTTCGGATCGACTCGCTGGTGGTTTGGGACGTGGACCGATTGAATGAAATGCTGCCGGAGATGCCCAAAGGCAAATACGCCAAGGACATTCGCTACAACGAGGAAACCAAAACCTGGGAGCGACGCGTTCAAACGAAGTGGAGCGTCAATTACTACCATGTCAACGAGGAGACAGGAAGAGGTTGGGATGTGAGGGTCGTTAAGGAAGATGGACTGAATTTGGATACCAATAAAGGCTTTCACTCGATTTTTCGTGGCCTAACCGAACAAGTGCCGCCGGGAGCGTTTCAGGAAGTCCAGATATCGTATCCGATGTTTTACACGCGTAAGAAGCCTGTCGAAGCGCAAATCGAATATCTTCAAGAAACGTATGTATCCAATTTGTTTCATATCTACGACCCCTTTACTTGGGTGGCTCGTCGCAATAATCGATTTCGCGGAGGGTTTGTCAGGGAGTTGAGGGAGCGCGTTGAAAAACGGAATTTTCGTGCCGAAGATCGCCAGTGGTTCAATACGGTATTCGTGAACTTTCTCAATGATATCGCTCAGATAAAGGCATTAGGCGTGAAGGAGATTTACGAACTGCAGTCCATTCAGCGCTGGCAGAATTCCCCGGATGTATTGGGAGAGGGGCTCGATTTGCTCAACTGGCGCAAGGGCGAGAAGCGCAAGGGCGTGGATGCCAATCCTGATGCCAAGATTTGGATCAATTACGACAACCCTGGGGGCGCTCGCTTCATTGTCTTAGATGCCTATGTTCGGTATGGCGATCGGTTAGTCGATGCGGTTCGAACGCGAATCCTGGGATCGAAGTCGCGGTTTTCAGGCAAAGAGCTCTTCAAGCAAGCCATCGAAGAAGTGTCGGGAGTTCCCTTTGATAAGTACTATCCCGCTGCCAGGAAGGCTCAGATTCAGACCTTGGAGAAGTACCGGCCGAATCGCGATTGATACGATTGGCTCTGACGTATTGCTTAGATGGGGTGTTGCGATAGGGACGTCAATACACGAAGCCGATACCGATTTTGAGATAGTGGCCATTCCCGTGGTCGAGGGTTTCTTGGCTGTCGTGGGCGTCCCGTTTCCACATGATCTTCCCGTGGACGGTGTCTGTGAAACGCCAATACAGGCTTGGTCCTATGACTAAGGTTTCCGATCCATCGCCTTCGCGCAGGAAGTCGGTTTCCCATTTCGCATGGCCGGATGAATTAAACGCCTGAAAGTTGAATCCGAGATCGATGTTGATCGAACTCTTGGAGGGCATTCCTTCGCTGGCGGCCCAAGTCGTTGCGCCGATTGCCATTATCCACTTGTAGGTTTCGGTTTCGTATCCGACTGAGATTCCCGGTCGCCAGACCTGATCGTATACTTCGTATTCGTCTTGCTCCGACAAGGGAACTCGGAGCTGGGGAGCGAGCGTCCAAGATCCGCTTCGTCCGTCGAGGTTGAAGTAGCACTTGAGAGGTAGAGCTAGGGTGAGGTCTCCCCAGCCCTCGTCTTCTTGCAGAATCTTGTCGCCGTTTTGGTCCGGAAGCTCGCGCGTGGCGTCGCGCACGTAGGGCAGCTTGGCGGTTACCCGTATTGACTTATCCCAAGTATATACGCCCTCTAGGTGAGTGATGTAGATTTCTTCGGAGAACCCTTCCGCGACGACGGTTTCGCCGAGAAGCAAATCGCTTTCGCTGCGATGCTCCTCTACGATCTGGAAGCCCCAACCATTGTCCCATCGAGGCATTTCATTGAAAATGGGTTGGTCGCCGAATGACGCGGCCCCGAGGCAAAGCGCGCTCGTTAAGGAGAGCAGCTTCAGATTCATGGCCGTTCTGCTATCGAGCGACGAGCGATTGCGTCTTCAACGCTCCGTCGTCGATCGAATAGGCTCTTACGGGATTATAACCGGCCTTTTCGACTGCGGTTGCGAGGGAGTCATAGTTGACATTTGCGCCTTCGCGAACAGCGACTGATACGAGCTGCATTTTGGTATCGAGTTCGACGCCTTTGTTGAAGCGATTGCGGTCGACGAAATCCAGCTTGCTGACCATCTTGCGAACGCCGATCGAACAGGAGGGGCAGCAAAGCCCTTTGGCGTAGAGCGTGACCGAACTGGACTCGGCTTTCAGCTTAGCCTCGGCCGCTACCCGGCGATCGCTCTCCTTAGCCTCGGGACTAATGTCTTCATCAATAGCAAAAGTGACCGCGCTCGCTAACACGGCAATTGCTGCGAAGGTAAGGAGTTTTAGGCTAAGAATATTGCTCATACCGTTTTCATTTTTCTAGCGAACGCCCATATCGGTCAAGTCAAAGCGAATTTACGAAGCGAGGCCTAGTTTTAGAACCTAGCAAGATCGCAAACTGAATAGAGCGTTCGCATTCAAAGCCCGGAGGAGTAGTTGTGATGATATTTCCCCTCGAGAATATTGCTGATGTCCATCGTTGTGAAAAGGCAATCCAACTTGCCGTAGAGGGAGTAGATGTCGCGAACAGGACTGAACGCGCTAGGCATGCGAGAATAGAAGTTGAGGCGTCGGGGAGCGAGCATTGCGGCTGCCGTTGGGATGTCCAGATGACGAAGGACATTGAGAAAGAGGGGGCCTTCGATGTGCGAATCGGGCGGGTTGAGCAGTAGAACTTGCTCGATCTTCTCATCGAGCAGGGCAGCGTAGAGAGCAATGATTCCGGCTGCGTTGCTGCCGGCGACCGTAATACGGTTTGGATCGATCGAAGGATGGGCGCGCAAATACTCGACAGCGCGAAGAACGTCCCAGAGGCGAAGCGAATCGATTGTCTGGCCGGTGTGCATAGCGTTGCGGAGAGCGCCTTTCCAGAAAGTCTTATTCCAACCGCTTTCGCCGACTCCTCTCGGGTATACTGCCAGGCGAAAGAAAGGAGGGGCTCCTCGGGACGGGCGAAACATGGTAGTGAGCGAGGCAATGTCCTCGCCGTCGGAAGCGACGTAAACCATTGCAGGGTGTTTTGCGGAAGTTTTGTCGGTACCGTAGAGCAGCGCCCTGATCTTGACGCCCGGTTCCGATTCGATGGTCAGCTCTGCGGGGCGCCAGGGAGTGGCGTCTGGAAAGGGTCCGATCTCTAGCGGGGCTGAGGTTAATGGAAATGCTCCGAAGGCTTCACTTCGTAGAGCCTGCATCAGACTGGAGCGTTGCTCTTTCCAGTCGGCAAGGCTTTTGGGGGCTGGAAATTGGGGCGTCTGGATGAATGTCTCGTGGACTTGGTAATTGAGCGCGTCGAAAGGCGGCGAGCCCTCGAATACAGCGAGGGACTCTGCCGGTTCGTCGGTGTATTCAAGGTTCAACTTCCTCTTAGGAATGTTCATGAGATGCCTGTCAAACCAGTGGATGGCCTGCTCGCGAAGGAAATCGGAATCCGTATGTCCGGTCTCTACTACGATGTTCACGAAGTTGCCAAGCCTGTCGTAGGACTTGTAGAGCGATCCTATCTCGCGAGCGAACGCTTCATAGCCGGGAACGGGAAACAGCGGATCGAGTCTTCCGTGCATCATCATCAGCGGACGCGGGGAGACCAGCGCGCCTTGATGCATCATGTCGTGCCGAAAGGCGTTTACGACGAACATGCAATCGCAATGGTGTCTTTGGGTATCCGCGGCGACGTTTGCGGCATAGGAGCTGATGCCCATGACTGGGACGGCAACCTTAACGCGAGAATCCACAGCAGCGGTGAACCAGGTCATTGCTGCTCCTCCTGAACGCCCGGTCATACCTATCTTGTTCGCGTTGATCTCGGAACGCGTTTCGAGGTAATCGATCGCGCGGATCGCGTTCCAAGTTTCTACGCCTGCAGGGCTGTATCCACGAGCGTACCACTCGTACATCTCCTGGTTGTAGACTCCGTGGTGAAGACCGAATGTTTCGGCAATTTGAATGGGGTCGAGGACGAGAGCGGCATAACCGTTCTTGGCTAGAGAAATGCCGTGACGCTGATATTTCGTCTTTGCCCCATGAGGCGAATAGGCATGCCCGCAGACGTAGATGATTGCGGGAACGGTTCCCGATCGATTCTTCGGAAGGTAGAGGTTCGCGGTTACATAAATCTTCGGCAGGCTCTCGAAGGCGATTTTTTCTATCGTGTAACGCTCTCGATCGATCGCGCCAGTTGCCTGGACATTGAGGGGAGTCCGGGCGGGCCAGGGGAGAAGACCGAGCATGTCGCGCATCTCCATGAGTCGCTTTTCTCGATTAGGCTCCCAACTGTCTTTATCTCTTACCTCTATGGCGGCGGCATCGCTTAGGAGTCGCGCTTGGGTAATAAGAGCGTCTCGAGATTGCCGTTGGCTGTCACTCAGTTCTTGAGCATTCGCTAGCAGGGAAACGAGGAGACTCCCTGCAATGGCTGAAAGAAAATAGCGGAGTTTTGGTCCCATCGAGCGTATCAAGCGATGTCATCTGTTGCTCGGAATAGCAATGTCGTTTATCCCTTGATACTGAGAGGTCGTCTCTTCAGTTTAACTCTCTCAGACTGAAACCACTGAATTTCCCAAAATCTCGAAAATGAAACGCCTCACTATTCTCGCTCTTACGATCATACTCGGTTTGATTGGCTCCTCCTCCTTTGGCGCCAAGAAGAACATCCTTCTTATTTGCGTAGATGACCTTCGCCCCGAGCTGAAGTCGTTCGGGGTCGATTACATTCACTCGCCGAACATCGACCAGCTAGCAGCCTCGGGCCGGGCTTTTCACAATCACTACGTCAATGCTCCAACCTGCGGCGCTTCGCGCTATACCATGCTTACGGGCAAGTACGGTTCCTATGGCAATGGGGCTCTCTTCAATCGAGCGGAGAAACTGAATTCCGGCGACGCATCCATAACTCCTAGCATGCCAGAGTGGTTTCGAAAAAATGGATACAAGACCGTTTCCGTCGGCAAGGTGTCGCATCATCCGGGGGGATGGGGCGGGATCGATTGGTACGACCACAACATACTCGAAATGCCCGGAGCCTGGGATCGTCAGCTCATGCCCACTGGCCGATGGAAGCACCCGCGCGGCGCTATGCACTCCTTGGTTCATGGAGAAATCAAGGCGATTGGATCCTTTTCCGAACACAAGATGGATGTCATGCAAAGCGCCGAAAGCGAAGACACTGACTACCATGATGGCTTGATCGCCGTTGAAGGTCTCGAACAGCTTAAGGATTTAGCCGGTTCCGATCAGCCGTTCTTTCTCGCTATTGGCTTCATCAAACCCCACCTCCCATTCGGCGCCCCCGCGCGTTACATGGATCCCTACAGGGACGTCGAGCTGCCGCCGATTCCCCACCCGGAAAAGCCTGCTTGGCAAAGTACCTGGCATGGCTCCGGCGAATTCACCAATCAGTACTTTCATTACGGCCAAGACCCCAACAAAGATAAGGAATATGCGGATGAGGTGCGCCGTCACTACGCAGCCTGCGTTAGCTATGTCGATCATCACGTCGGTCAGATTCTCGCCACGCTAAAGGAAACCGGCCGAGACAAGGATACGATTGTCGCGCTTTGGGGCGATCACGGCTGGCACTTGGGCGAGCATGCTATTTGGGGGAAGCACTGCCTTTTCGAAGAAGCGCTTCGATCGCCTTTGATTATCTCCGTTCCTGGAATGAATGCTCCTGGAGAGGAAACCAATGCGGTCGTCGAAACATTGGATCTATTCCCCACGCTTTGCGAACTAACCGGATTGGAGCAGCCGGACTTCGTTCACGGCGAGTCGCTGGCGCCGCAAATCGAAAAACCTAACGCCAAGGGCCACACGGCCTATGCCTACACGAACAAGGCCAAAACGCTTCGCACCGATCGCTATCGCCTGACGCTTCATCAAGACGGTTACGTCGAGCTTTACGATCATGCGTCTTCCGACAAGGAAACGCGGAATATCGCCGAGCAATCGCCCGGTGTCGTGGAGGAACTTAAACAGGCGCTGCTTAAGAAGGCGTCCAGATAGTCGCTTGGATTTTCAGGTCTTGTGGGCGCTCATCGAGGGCCGTACTCGAATCTCTCAAGAACGGCTATGATCGCGTATTTGCTAGAAGCTCGCCGCCTGATTAGGGCTCGACGGGATTCAGCAGAACCAAAGTAGGGCTGTCTGCACTGAGGACAGCGTAGTTTTGGTAGGTCTAGGGGTCGGGTAGTCTAGGAAGATCTACCGCTGCGTTTCCTCAAAAACATGACCATGCCCGTGAGAGCGATACCCAAAAGCCAGAGCGTTGAACCGCCGTCGGGAGCTGCAACGGCGCCGTTTGCGATACCATTGCGAGTTAAGCCATTATCAATCTCTCCATTACCTGCATGCAGAAGTGACGTCAGGGAAAGAACGGAAAGGGTCGCAGCGGTGTAAATTATTTTATTTTTCATGAACATCCAAAAAGCACGGATTGTGCCATGGAATTTAATTGGACCGTTTAGAATTATCTAACTAATTGTATATGAGCGCTTTGTGGGAGCTATGGTGATGGTTTTCGGTGAGTCGCTCTCAGGGAAAGTGTAAAGTTTATGGACGCATTGGACTATTTTCCGAGAGTTGTTTTCGTAACCTTCTTATTTTCAGCGACTTGAAAAATTCCGATTTTTTGTCGGTTTCAACTACGCCGCGCTCGATAGCTGTCTATGACAGAGAGCGGCGCCGACTTGGCTATTTCCTTCGGAATTGGAAATCGTCGATGATGATGTGCCAGTAGGCTTCGTTGGCGAATTCCAGTTTTGTTATGTCCCGATACTGGGCATCGAAAAACCGAGGTCCTTTTTCGCTCGGTCTTAGTCTGTCTTCATAGCGCAGATCCTCTCCCTTCCAGGCCCTTATGACGACGTCGTGCTCTTCGCCCTCGGGTTGCGACATAGCGAGGTAGGCTCCCACGAAGTCAAATGGCTCATCGGATCGGATGGTTGAGGGATGGCCGGAGCTTGTGTAGGCCATGTAATCGGAAGAAACGATAGCGTTCACATGGCTTCGTTTTTCATAGAAAAGACGATGCGTAGCTACCCAGTTCTTCCAATCGAGTCCGACATAGCCGTTAGGGATTTCGTAAAGCGTATCCGAAGTGGTGATGTCGTCGAACGTCGCTACCTCAACCCTGTCGGATGAGGGCTTAAGTTCGAACTGAGAACCCATTGAAGACAGGATAACTGGGTTGTTCTCCACCACAAACGTTCGCGATAGCGTTTTCCCGTCTTTCGCCGTCAGATTCAGTTTCCATTTTCCAGGGAATGCCTCGATTTGAAAATTTCCGGTGTCCGAAAATGTGATGTATTTAGAATTTCCATCGGGGTCGGTGGCGTAAATCGATTCGATTGATTGATCGATCTTTCCGGACACCGTTAATCTGGGAGCTATGCCAACGTGGGAGAAGGTTCGGTCGCCCACCAGCCCGACGGGCGATTCCTTCATTTCCCTGATTCTCATCGATTGAGCGCCGTTATCGGTCGTGATGATCCAACCACTCGGAGGGTTAACGGTTATCGAATAGTTGCCTGGCCTATTGATTTTTAGTTTCCGGTCCCCAAGCTTCATCTTAAAGTTAGTGAATCCGTTCAGATTGGAAAAGGAGGTGACGGATTCGCCTTTTGGGCGGTCCATGGCGACTTCGAGTCCCGCATAGGCGTAATCCTCGATGTCGAATTGACCGTTCCGGTTCACATCCCGGAAAGCGAAGCAGGACATATTCATATCGTAGTAGCCCTTGGTCCGGTTGAAAAACCGCTCGTACACAAACCCAGCGATGAAGGTTGCCAGGAGGGCGTAGCAAAGGTACCCAAACCATTTGGACTGAATAATGCGGGAGAGCTTGCTGGTGGTCATTCTGAAAAGCTTGTTCGATGCATTTGAGTTGGGTTCGAGGCCGATCGATAGACGAGTCGGCTGCCTTATTTAAGATACGACAAAGGCACGCCCGAGTGAAGGCCTCGTATCAGGCGATTTCAAGGGTGAAGGAGCGGATAGTATTGGAATGGTTGCTCGACCTCGCAGGCTTGCGGTGTCGTTAGGTTTTAATTCTCGCGAATAGAAACGTTCTCTTTTGCACGCTCGAATCCCGATGCGCGGGTGTGGCGTGGCCAGGATGAGCCCATATCGAGGCTTTACGAAAGAGCTGTATGCGTCTTTTATAGAAAAGTCAGCATTGGAAAAATATGTCGTTAAAATGCAACTACGTTAAGTCTATCTCTGATGGCGGTATGAATCCCTATGGCTCTCTCGTACGCTAAGGTTTCGAATGACGGCGCGGTCGGGCCATTGGCGACCCGATCGGAGGCCGTGGCCGAGCATGGCATGGTGGCGACGAGCCATGGCTTGGCGACGCAGGTCGGAGTGGATATTCTCAAGCAAGGCGGGTCCGCGGTTGACGCGGCCATTGCTGCCAACGCGGCGATTGGCTTGATGGAGCCGATGAGCAATGGGATAGGTGGCGATCTGTTCGCCATCGTCTGGGATCCGAAAACGAAGCGTCTGCATGGACTGAACGGGAGCGGGCGTTCGCCGCGCTCGTTGACGAAGCAAGCCTTCGCAGAGAAGAGCGTTTCCGGTGCGATTCCTATGATGGGCCCGCTTTCGATTTCGGTTCCAGGATGCGTGGACGGATGGTTCGCCTTGCATGGCAGGTTCGGTCGTTTGTCGATAGAGGAAATTCTGAGGCCCGCGATTCGCTACGCGAATGAAGGACATCCAGTGCCTGAAGTGATCGCGAATATGTGGGCCCGAGAAGTCTCCAATCGATCCGACCAAAGGGATCTGATGCCGGGTTTCATGGAGACATTCGCGAGGGAAGGCCGAGCTCCTTCAAAGGGCGATATTTGGATGAATGCGGCCTTGGGATCAACGCTAGCCACCATCGCCAAGGAGGGCCGCGACGCCTTCTACAAAGGGGAGCTGGCGCGAACCATGGATGCTTGCTTGAAGAAAGCCGGCGCCTTTCTGTCTTACGAAGATCTCTCGGAACATGCCGGCGAATGGGTCGACCCGGTATCGGCCAATTATCGAGGATGGGATGTTTGGGAGCTGCCGCCCAACGGACAGGGCATCGCGGCCCTTCAGATCCTGAACCTGCTCGAAGGCTTAGATTTGGGCGAAAGCGGCTTTGGAAGTCGCGATCACCTGCACGCCTTTATCGAGGCCAAGAAATTGGCCTATGAAGATCGGGCCAAGTTTTACGGCGATCCGGACTTCGGGAAGCAGCCCATCGAGAAACTAATTTCGAAGAAATACGCGGAAGAGCGGCGGCGACTGATCGATCGAGAGAAGGCGGGTCTTCAATACCCTCCCGGTCAATTGGAGCATGGCGATACGATCTATCTATGCGCGGCGGATACGGATGGTATGATGGTTTCCCTGATACAGAGCAATTTTCTTGGATTTGGATCGGGAGTGTGCGTTCCCGAGCTGGGGTTTGGCTTTCAAAATCGTGGAGCGCTCTTCTCGCTCGAGGAGGGCCATGCCAATGGATACGAGCCGAACAAGCGCCCGTTTAACACGATCATTCCGGGGTTTGTCACCAAAAATGGACTACCGCTTCTTGCCTTTGGGGTTATGGGCGGCGCCATGCAGCCTCAAGGACACGCCCAGGTTATCATGAATATGAAGGACTTCGGGATGAATCTACAGGAAGCAGGCGATGCGCCGCGGGTTCATCACTCCGGATCTACCGAACCTTTTGGGGCGGATGGGTCTATGGTTGATGGCGGGACCGTTCTGTATGAAGATGGATTTCCTTCGGAAACGATTCGCGATCTCAAGCGGATGGGCCATGCCATGAAAATCGGAGAAACCGAGATCTTCGGCGGTTATCAAGCCATTTATCGCAATCCGTCCAACGGAGTCTACTACGGCGCCTCGGAAAGTCGTAAAGACGGCCACGCAGCCGGCTATTGAACCCAAGGAGTTGCCAGGCTTTTGCTGCTTGGTTTCTCGCCGCAAAGCGAGGCCTTGGCTGACGCCGACCAGGCGCTTGGTCGAGGGGACCGGTCCGAGACGCGTTAGAATTGAGAGTCGGACGATTCCATTGCCGTCATTCCGAGGGCTTCGCGAGCGTACGAGCGAAGAAGGCTTCGCGGATGGGTTCTGTAATCGAGATATTTCTTCCGAATACGCCGTGGCCGGAACCGTCTCCGAGCAGCAGGTAGTTCACGTCCTCGGCTCCGGCGCTCCGGAGCGCTTCGATGAAGGTGTCGGATTGATAGACGCCAACGGTATTATCCGATTCCTCGTGAAAAAGCAGCATGGGTGGAGCGTCCGCGTTGACGTACGTTATGGGGGAGATTTTCCGGGCCATGGCTAACTGTTCCTCATCGGCTTGCTGAGAGGCCTGTTCGAAACGTTCGCGAGCCCGGTCGCTCATAGGAATGAGAAAACTGGTGGGGGTCGCGCTGGCCGCGACCGCTTGAACGGCGCTGGAGTAGTCCTGATAAGGGCCATCGCCTTCGAGTCCCGCGTCTTGGGGACAGAGTCCGAGCATAACCGACAAGTGGGCGCCTGCCGAGTTGCCAGTCGCTCCAATGCGGTTGGGATCGATGTTGTATTTCGCCGCGTTAGCCCTCAGCCAGCGAACGGCGTTCTTTACGTCTTCGATGCAACGGGATATTTGCGAGGGACCCGCCACGGTGGCTAAGCGATAGTTGATTGTAACGCATACATAGCCCTTGGCCGCATAACCCAAGGTTGGATTGAGAAAACCGCCCGCTCGCTTGTCTCCGTTTCGCCAACCTCCGCCGTGAATGAAGACGATTGCGGCGCGGGGAGAGTCTGCCCGTTCGCTCGGCATTGCCAGGTCGAGTTTCCAGGCGTCGTTGCCCTCGCGGTAGGCAATGTTGGGGACGAAGGTTACCCCTTCGGGTAAACGAGACTGGATTTGCTCATCGGTAGGCAGTCGGAGCTGGCGCTGAGCGATTGAGGCGGGAATCGCCCAAACGGCGACGAGAAGGAGAAGAATGAAGCGGGGGTATGTCATTTCGAAGTGGCTGAGATTTTGGGAAAACCGTGTATTCGATCTGCAGATAAAACAGGCGAGCCCTCGTTGGCAAGACGCGACTTGTGTACGGGCCCGTAAACGAGAGAATAAACTCCCGTAGCGGTTTCTGCGTTGCCATCGAAGGGAATACAGTATTTCCACCTAATGCATGTCTTCTGAGGCCACTCCGCGACGTTTGACCCAAAACCAATGGCGTCTGGCGCGGGCAGCGATCGCTCTTGTCAGCTTCACTATCATTCTAGCGTTTTGCTTTGGAGTGTTCACGCTTTTCCGCTCTTTCGTATCAACGTTCGCGAGCGTGCTTTGGCCGCTGGCGGTGTCGGGCGTATTGGCTTTAATGCTACGGCCGATCGTGATCTTTTTTCAGGCCCGAATGAATTTCAGCCGGACTTGGGCGATTATCTCGCTCTACGTTCTCGTCGTCCTGGCGCTGCTGGTGGTTTTGGCCTTGCTGCTTCCGAAGTTAGTCGAGCAGGCGATCAACCTGGCGAACTATTTGCCGAGCTATTTGGAACTGCTTCGCAATGCGATTTCGGAGCACTATCCTGCGGTTACGGCATTCATCGAAGAAAAGCTGAGCGCCGATGCTCAGGAGCAGTTGAGGCAATCGATTTCGAATATGCTGTCGAATCTGCTTCAGTCCTCCGAAGTCGCTATCGGCAAGCTCGGAGGGTTCGTTTCCAATATGATTGCCCTCGGTACGGGCCTGGCGATTATTCCGGTCTACTTGTTCTTCATGCTGGAATCGAACCGCAACTTCGCGAACGATCTGCGCGAGCAGCTTTCCTTCGTTCGGGAAGATTGGCGCGACGATGCCGTGTTTCTCATCAACGAGTTCGTGGGCAGCATTGTATTGTTTTTCCGAGGACAGGTTTTGATTGCTCTCGTGATGGGAGTATTGCTGGCGATCGGCTTTACCTCATTCGGGTTGAATTTCGGAATTATCCTCGGTCTGGGAATCGGCTTTCTCAACATCATCCCCTACCTGGGCAGCATTATTGGACTCGGTTTGGTGTTGCCCATGGCGTATTTTCAAAACGATGGCGGAGGCCTTAATCTATTGCTCTATTCGCTCGGCGTCTTCGTAGCGGTGCAAATGATAGAAGGCTACCTGCTGACCCCGAAGATCATGGGCAAGTCGACAGGCTTGCATCCCATGGTTATCATCATCGCTATCTTCTTCTGGGGAACGGCGCTGGACGGTCTGCTAGGCATGATTCTCGCCATTCCGTTGACCGCTTTCTTCGTGGTCGCTTGGAGGCTGCTCAAACTGAAGTATCTAGCCCGTCTCAACGAGCAAGCGAGCTAGAGTCCTTATCGGCCTTGTTCTAGAAAGCCGTATAGCTCAGCATTCGAGCGTCGCTTGACCCACGATTCTAAGGAATTGAAATAATGCCGCCTTATACCCAACTCGACGAAAATAGGATATCCGAGATTGTCGGCGCATACGGCATTGACCGCATTACCCATTTTCAGGCCTTGGAAGGCGGATCCGAAAATACCAACTATCGGATCGATACTGTGGACGGAACCTACGTTCTGACGCTTAGCGAGACGAAGCAGGCATCAACCGTGCTCGAACTGGCCGATTTGCTGATTCACTTGGAGGTCAATGGATTTAAAACATCGCGTGTATTGCCGACGAAGGCGGGCGACTACTTGAGTTCGTTCGAGGGCAAGCCCGTTTTGCTCAAAGAATTTCTTCATGGTAAAATCGTTGAAGACTTGAGCTCGGAGATGCTCTTTAAGATCGGAGCCTCGATGGCGACCTTGCATGCCGTTCCGGTTCCCGAACCGATGAAAAATCAGTTTTCATACGGGATGGACGTATTGACGGTCGCGGACGCGCTTTCGGAGCATCCCTTTGCCGCATGGACGGCCAATACGAGGGGGCGTATTCAGCGGGAAATAGACGAAGGCCTGAGGCGGGGATTGATTCATGGCGATGTGTTTTTCAACAATGTGGTGGTTACCGAAGAAGCTGGTCCGGTCATAATGGATTTCGAAGAGGCGGGGCACTACTATCTCGTTTTCGATCTGGGTATGGCGATCGTCGGACTGTGCTGCCAATCGGGAACAATCGATCGGGCTAAGGTCCATTCATTGATTCGCGGGTATCAGTCGATCAATCCTCTCAACCGAACCGAGATCGAGAAGCTTGAGTGTTTCGTGGCCTATGCTGCGGCGGTGACCGCGTGCTGGCGATTCAGTCAGTTTCGCCTGGTCCAACCCGATGCGACCAAGCGCGATCGCTACCTCGAAATGAAGCGGATCGCCGACGAGGCGCTTGCCATTGCCGATTCGGAATTCGAGACGCTTTGGGAGAGCGTCCAATAATTCGAAATGAGCGTCGCAGCTGGCGTATGAGGCTAGCTGATGAGCCATTGAAAAAATGCGCAAGCCGGTGTCGATGCGTTGCTGAAGGAACCCCTGGGGCCCGATTGGAGGACCAACCATCGAAGGGTCTCCGATTCTGTTATCATCGGAGGCGACCTATTAATAACTTGATGGATTGAATCCGGGATTACAGGCTACCGAGAACCTCGAAATTTGAGCTCTCGAACTTTCAACAATCAAATCAACATCTCCCCATGAGCAAACTTACACGTCGTAATTTCATCAAAAAATCAACCGCGGCCGGAGTAGGCATACTTGGCGCTCCCGCCATCCTCAGCGCTCAAAGCAAGGGTAGCAAACTGCGTGTCGCCTTCATCGGCGTGGGCGGAATTAATCGCCGCCACATTACCGACACCCTCACCCACGGCGATATCTGCGGGGCCTACTGCGATGTCGACACCAGCCGCTACACCAATATCCCCGAAGCTATCGACACGCTCGAAAAGGACGGAAAGAGCTGGTTGGCCAAACAATGGAAGGCGGCCAAAGGGTTCCAGGACTACCGCGAGATGTTCGACAAGGCGGCCAACGATTTCGATGCGGTCATGATCGGCACCCCCGACCACAGCCACTACCCGGCGACCGTCTTGGCGATGGAGCATGGCAAACACGTTTTCACTCAAAAGCCGCTTACCCACACTGTCTGGGAAGCGCGCCAGCTCGCCGAAGCTTGCGATAAGTACAAACTGGCTACTCAGATGGGCAACCAAGGACACGCCAACGAAGGCAACCGTCAGATCGCTGCCTACGTGCAGGGGGGACACCTCGGGGACATCAAGGAGATTCACTGTTTCACCAATCGTCCGGTTTGGCCGCAAGGATTCGAGCTGCCGAAGGGCGGAGATCCCGTGCCCGAAACGCTCGATTGGCAAAACTGGCTGGGCCCGGCTGCGAACCGTCCTTACCTCGGAGACCGCGGACTCGATGCAGGGCGCAAGCGCAAGCGTGGCGGCGCTTACCTTCCCTTTAACTGGCGCGGATGGATTGACTTTGGCGGTGGCGCATTGGCCGACATGGCCTGCCACACCATGGACTCGATCTTCATGTCGCTCGACCCCGGCTTCCCGACTCACGTCGAAGCGCTCAATGTCGATACGATGACGGACTCCGCTTTCCCGAAAGGCTCGACCTTGAAATGGACCTTTGGGGCGACCGATAAGCGTCCCGGCTTCGAAGTCTATTGGTACGATGGCACGGACAACGCTTACATTGACAAGAATGGAAAGTCGCGTCGTCACGAGCGCCTCGAGGAAATCGCTCAAGGAGCGGAGCTCGCCAACTCCGGCAACCTATACGTCGGCACCAAGAACACGCTTCTGGTCACGGGCGACTACGGCGACAGCTCGCGCATCATTCCCAACGAAGCGCACCGCGCGGTCGCTATGGAGCTCAAGGAGAAGACAGGCGACCACCGTCCTGCTCGCGTTTACGAGCCCTCTATCGGTCACCACACGGAGTTCCGCGAAGCCGCCATCGGTAACAAGCCTTACGACTACCCAGGCTCGAACTTCAAGTATGCAGGTCCTTTCACCGAAACCATCCAGCTCGGCAACGTCTGTCTCCATCACCCCGGAGAGAAACTCGCTTGGGATGGCCCGAACTTGCGTTTCACGAACAACAAGAAGGCCAATAAGCTCATCAACAAGAAGTACCGCAAAGGCTGGGACTTTAAGCTGAGCAAGGCGTAGCGTCCATTTCTGCCACGCGGTCCATCCAGGTCGCGTGGTTATCCAGCGATCTGGGCCTGACTGAGTGGGGGGAGCAGGCCCGATCCCCAGGGCAAGGTCGATGCTTCGCAAGTTGCCCGACTTTTAGCTGGCGTAGTGGAAGCGTCATTACGGCGCGAGGGGTCGAAGTCACTCTCAACTATCCGCAAATCGAACTCCCGTTCAAAGACGACGCGGCGTTCCTGAGGCATCACTTGAGGCAGTAGAGCAGGGGGCCGAGAACGCGTTGCTTGATGCTTGGGTCCCATCAAGCGAAGGCTCGTTCGATTCGAAGCGACTCGTTGCCAAGTTCGGGTGGGCATCAACGTTTTCGCAGCGCTCAGCCCGGGGCAGGCGTTTCGATTTCTTTGATTGCTCTATCACTAGGGATAGCCTTTAGTCGCGCACTATGAGTTACCAAAGTTCCAACCCTTTTGTCAGTGTCGCGGAGGCAGGTCCGGCGGCAAGAGCCCTGTTCATTCAAAGAACCTACCTGCACCTCGCCCTCGCGTTGGCGGCCTTTACAGTCTTCGAGTTCCTTTTATTCGCTACCGGGGCGGCTTTCGCGATTGCCCAATTCGTGTTTTCATTCTCCTACGGTTTCCTGGCCTTATTGGGCGGTTTTATGGTTGTGGGTTGGCTAAGTCAGAGCATGGCTTCTAGCTCCCAGGGCAAAGGCGGGCAATACGCCGGCATGGCTCTTTATGTTGTCGCTGAGGGCATCATATTCGCGCCCCTGCTGGTTCTGGCCGCTGCCCAAGCGAATGGCGTGATCACTTCGGCGGCTACCATGACTCTCCTGCTTTTCGGTGGCTTGACGGCAACGGCATTCATAACGCGCAAGGACTTCTCGTTCTTGAAATCGATTCTGACTATGGGCGGCTTCATTGCCTTGGGACTGATCATCTGCTCGTTCATATTCGGAATTCAATTGGGCACGTGGTTCTCGTTGGCGATGATCGTATTCGCGTGCGCGGCGATTCTCTATACTACCTCGAAAATCATACACAACTATAGCGAGGACCAGTACGTCAGCGCGTCAGTGGAGCTGTTCGCGTCGGTAGCCTTGCTATTCTGGTACATCCTACGCTTGTTCATGAGTCGCGACTGATCGAAGCGACCACAGTCGAATTTCAGCAATGCCAGCTTCCGTATGGGAGCTGGCATTGCTTTTTGTTGGGCAGACGTCCCGAACTCCCGATGGAGCCTAGCTGAGTTTCCAGCCTTTTCTGTATTCGCGTTTTATATACTGCTCCGCTTCGGGAGCGTTCGTCGCCCGCATGGCTTCCGCATCCCAATGAATTTTCTTGCCGACGCGGTAGGCCACGTTGCCGAGGTGATTGGCCTCGGTGAGCAAGCCGGAGTATTCGAAATCGCACATGGTGGCGGGGCCGCCTTTGCAGGCCGAAACCCAGTCTTCATGATGTCCTGCGGGCGAGCGCGGAATGAAGGGATCGGGTCCTTTGAATCCTTCGAATTTATCTTCGGGCAGCAAAAGGTGTTTCCTGTAGTCGGACAGAAGCATGCCTTTGTCGCCAATGAATAAGTGTCCATTGGCCCACTGCGGAATGCCTTTCTTTTTCCAGATCTTCGGCTTTTCCAATCCCTGATACCAGGTGAGCTTCACGGGCGGCAGATTGCCGCGAGCGCCGTATTCGTAGGTGGCTTGCATGGAGGCAGGCGCCATCTCGGGATGCGGCTTCGGCCCCTTGGCTTCAATGGTTAGGGGCGCTTCGAGCTTCAGGGCCCAGAAAGGCAGATCGATCCAGTGACTGCCTAGGTCGGACATGGTGCCGTTTCCAAAATTCCACCAACGATACCAGAGGGGACCCTCGAAGTAGCTATTGTGGTAGGGGCGGTCAGGAGCGGGGCCGACCCATAGGTCCCAATCGAGGCCACTGGGGATCGGTTGGGTTTCCTTGGGCGTGTCGATGACGATGTAGCGATCCTTGGCTTCGCGGGCCGCTTGTTCGCTTTTATGCCATCCCCAGGCTCGAGAGTTCCAGACGTGGGCTTCGCGTACCTTGCCGATGGCTCCGGATTGAATGAGCTCGACCACTCGTCGGTAGTTGTCGTTGGCATGATTCTGCGTTCCCATCTGCGTGACGACCTTCGCATTGCGGGCCGCCAGACGAATGACGCGCGCTTCCTCGATGTTGTAGGTGAGCGGCTTCTCGCAGTAGACATGCTTGCCGAGTTGAAGGGCGGGCAGCGTGGCGAAGGCGTGCGTGTGTTCAGGGGTCGAAATGACAACCGCATCGAACTCCTTCTCGTGATCGAATAATTTGCGGAAGTCGGTTGCTCGGCGCGCCTTGGGCTGAAACTTCGAGGCGATGTCGACCTTGGCCTTATTCACGTCGCACAAGGCGACAATGTTCTCTGCTTCGAAGTAGCCTGTGTTGCGCTGGCCGCGATTGCCGAGGCCGATCATGGCGATGTTCAGTCGCGAGTTTAGGTTGTGGCCGCGAACGATATAGGGAAAGGACAGCGTCGCAGCGCAGCCGACGGCGGCGGTTTTCAGGAACGATCGGCGATGAATGCGTGGGGAGGTCATATTGCGATTGGGGGTTGGGGAGTTCGAAGATTGGCGAAATCGAATGGGTTTCGCAATCCTGTACTGATCGATTCCGATCTGGGGTTGCGTTCCGCTATTAGAGGTTGTGACTGAAACTGTTTTTCCCCCATTGGTACAAGGCGAGCTCTCTCATCGAATCGAAGCAGAATTGTCAAAGGAGCGAGTGAATCGGGGAAATTCGTTACGCTCTTAGTTGAAATCGACTTCCTACGCGTCTTTTATGCGGTTCGAGCATCGGAGAGAATGAATTCCGCTTGCTGCTCTGACTAATAGAATGCCCCCAAAAACGAAGAGATTAATGATAGTCGCAGCCCTTGCAATCGGGGCGCTGGCAGTGTGGTCGCTTCGGGAAACGAGAAACGCTGGCGATGCCGATTTCGTCGCCGTAAGCTTCAATCGCGACATTCGGCCTATACTGTCGGAAACCTGTTTCAATTGCCACGGTTTCGACGAGCATTCCAGAGAGGCCGGTTTGCGACTCGATATTGCAGAAGGCGCGTTCTCGGAACGGGATGGCGGCGGGCGCGCGATCGTTCCAGGAGACCTGGCGAAGAGCGAAGCTTGGGAGCGAATCGTAAGCGACGATCCGGATGAGGTCATGCCGCCTCCCGATTCGCATTTCGCGCTGACCGATGGGCAAAAGGAGACGATTCGACGTTGGATCGTATCGGGCGCCGAGTATGAGGATCACTGGGCGTTTATCGCTCCCGAGAAGACGACCCTTCCCAGCGTTGAAGATGAGAAATGGTCCCGTTCGCCCATCGATCGATTCGTTTTTGCGCGACTGAAAGACGAGGGCTTGAAGCCGTCGCAGGAAGCGGATCGCCGTACGCTGATTCGCCGCCTTTCGTTCGATTTGACGGGGCTGCCTCCGTCCTTGGAGGAGATCCGAGCATTCGTGGACGACGATCGTTCCGATGCCTACGAGCGCTTGGTGGATCGCTTGTTGGCGTCGCCGCATTTCGGAGAACGCATGGCTTTGGCTTGGTTGGACCAAGCCCGATACGCCGATACCAATGGCTACTCTCGCGATGGCGCCCGAACGATGTGGCTTTGGCGCGATTGGGTCATCCAAGCCTACAATGAAGACAAGCCTTTCGACGCGTTTCTGACCGAGCAGATAGCGGGCGATTTACTGCCGAATGCGACAACCGATCAACTCGTTGCCACAGGTTTCAGCCGGAACCATATGATAACGGCGGAGGGCGGCACGATCCCAGAGGAGAATTTGACGAATTATGCGGTCGATCGCGTGAAGACGACCTCCGAAGCGTTCCTGGGTCTGACCATGGCCTGCGCTCAGTGTCACGATCACAAATACGATCCGATCAGCATGAAGGACTACTATCGGATGTTCGCTTACTTCAACACGCTCGACGACAAAGGCATCGATGGAGCGGGAGGAATCAACGCCCGTCCGACGATCGAAACGACTACGCCATTGAAGCATGGCGACCAGGAGATATTGGCGGTCCGCAATCGAATTGAAGCGAGCGTAAGCGCTCGGGACCGGCAGGCTAAATCGCTTTTAGCGTCATGGGAAAAGAGGGAGCGACAGCATCTTGCCGATCGAGGCAAGGAATTGACTCTCTATCCGCTGACGCCCCTGTTGGTGAATACGCCTAACATTCCGCCCTCGATGGTCGAATTCGGCGAAGATGGGACGGTTTACCTGAAAGAGGAGACCTATGGCAGGCGAGGTGTCGCGTATTCCTTCGCCATGGCTTTGCCGGAGGGAATCGAAGCGCCACTGACGGGGGCGCGGGTGGAATTCTATCCGAATGAAGCCGTTCGCGATGGATCTTTGGGTTATGGCGTTAAAGAAGAGGAAGGCGCTTTCGGCGTCTCGGCTGTATCCATTTCTTCGGGAGTCGTTCCCGTTGCGGATTTCGACTTGAATAGCGAAATCGATTTTTCGACTGCGACTGCTAGCTATTCCCACCCGGACTATCCAGCGACGGATGTCTTGGATCCAAGGTGGCCTACGGCTTGGTCGCCCTTGGGGCGGACTCGCGAGCCACAGCATCTGACTCTCAATTTTCGCGAACCCGTCGATCCCCGGGACGCGCCGTATTTTTCCGTGATGCTGAATTTTCAGCAAATCGCCAATCCGGGATTCTTTAAGGTATTCGCTATGTCGGGAATCGACGATGGGACGAATACGCCTGCGGAGATTCGGGGCATCTTGCGTATCGAGCGATCAAAGCGCAGCGTGGAAGAACAGCGAACCATTGAATCATACCACGCGCTTAACGATCCGCGACTCCAATCGCTGAATACGGAAATAGCGATTCTTGAGAGGCGTTTGAGCGATATGACGGATGATCACTCGACTCAGGTGATGAATACGTCCAAGAAGGCTCGTAAGACGCATATCCTGGAACGAGGCAGCTACGATAAGCCAGGAGAGGAAGTCGATCCGGGAGTGATGTCCTTCCTCTTGCTGCCCAACGAGGGCTTGCCTGAAAATCGTTTGGGACTCGCCCAGTGGCTCACGGATCCTCAGCACCCGTTGACGGCTCGTGTGGCGGTAAACCGGATTTGGCAAATGCTTTTTGGGGTAGGCTTCGTATCTACCTCGGCGGATTTCGGATCGCAGGGAGAGTGGCCAAGCCATCCGGACTTGTTGGATTATCTGGCGGTCGATTTCGTGGAGAATGGATGGAGCGTTAAGGGCTTGGTGAAAGAGATCGCGATGTCCTCTACCTATCGACAAGCGTCGGTAGTCGAAGGGAGCGGGGCCTCGAAGGATCCGGAAAATCGCTTGTTGTGGCGAGGGCCTCGGTTCCGCTTGCAAGCGGAATTCATCCGCGATGCAGCTTTGAAATCCAGCGGATTGATGAATGACTGGGTGGGGGGAGCGAGCGTGAAGCCTTATCAGCCGCGCGGTATTTGGAGAGAAATCAGCCACTACGGATCGGTTCGCGATCTGACTCAGGTTTTCGTGCAGGATCATGGATCCAATCTCTACCGTCGAAGCATGTACACTTTGTGGAAACGGACCAGTCCTCCACCGACTATGATGGCCTTCGACGCGCCCAATCGCGAACTTTGCGTGATGCGTCGCGAATCGACGAATACGCCCTTGCAAGCCTTGACGCTTTTGAATGATCCTCAATTCGTGGAAGCGGGGCGAGCGTTCGCCGAGCGCATCTTGTCGATCCTGCCGGATGCGGTTGACGAGGACCGTTTGCGATATGCATTCGAAGTGGCAACCAGCCGTCCGCCAGAGCAAGGCGAGCTGAACGAACTGCTCGATGCGCTCTTGGAACAGCGAAGGTATTTTCGAGACGACCCTCGAATGGCCAAGGCGTTCTTGGAGGTAGGGGAGTCGAGTCGCAATGCGGATTTGGATCCAGTGGAGCACGCGGCGCTTTCTGTAGTGGCGAATCTGATATTCAATTTGAGCGAGGCGATAACCAAAGGATAGTAGGATGGATCCCAGAATCGAATTCAATCGCGCCATAACGCGCCGGACGCTCTTCAGCAATATGGCTCGGGGATTGGGCGGCATGGCCCTAGGGACCTTGCTGTCGCCACGACTGCTCCAAGGAGGAGAAGTGGAACAGGGAACGAACGATCCTGTGGAGGGATTCGGCCTATTGCCGCATTTCGCCCCTAAGGCGAAGCGAATTATCTATCTCTTTCAATCGGGCGGTCCCTCTCACGTAGACCTCTTTGACTATAAGCCCATCATGCGAAAGCTGCATGGAGTCGAATTGCCGGATTCCGTTCGCGGCGTTCAGCGGGTTACGGGAATGACGGCTAACCAGTCGAGCTTTCCGTTCGTGGCGCCCGTTCGCGAAATGCAACGCTGCGGGGCCAGCGGAACATGGATCAGCGATCTTCTGCCGCATACGCAAGCGATTGCGGATGATATAACCGTGCTGCGAGGAATGCATACGGAGGCGATCAATCACGATCCGGCGGTCACCTACATCAATACGGGTTCTCAGCAGATGGGGCATGCCAGCTTGGGGTCTTGGCTGAGCTACGGCTTGGGCAGCGACAATGAAGACTTGCCCGCCTATATGGTGCTGCTGTCTCAAGGTTCGGGCAAGAATCCCGGACAACCGCTCTTTTCGCGCCTTTGGGGCAATGGCTATCTGCCATCCAGCTTTCAGGGCGTGAAACTGGGGTCGGGGATGGATCCCGTCTACTTTCTGCAAAATCCTCCTGGAGTCGATAGAGCTAATCGCCGCAAGGCATTGGATCGGCTCGAGGCTTTGAACCGAAAGCATGCGGCAGTTGTAGGGGATCCGGAAATACATGCTCGGATCGACGCCTACGAGATGGCCTACCGGATGCAGACCTCGGTGCCGGAACTGATGGACTTGAGCGACGAGCCGGAGTCGACGTTCGAATTGTACGGCGAAGAGTCGCGCCGCCCGGGCAGCTTTGCCGCTAATTGCTTGCTGGCCCGTCGCATGGCGGAAAAGGGAGTGCGTTTCGTGCAGCTATTCCATCGCGGTTGGGATCAGCATAAGAAATTGGCAACGCAATTGCCGAAGCAGTGCCGCGACGTCGACCAGCCATCTGCGGCATTGATTAAGGACTTGAAGCGCCGAGGTCTGCTTGACGATACCTTGGTGATCTGGGGCGGGGAATTCGGACGGACTGCCTACAGCCAAGGCAAGATCGGCGCGGCGAGCTCAGGACGCGATCACCACGGTCGTTGCTTTTCGATTTGGGCTGCGGGAGGCGGCATCAAAGGCGGATTCGAATGGGGAACCACCGATGATTGGGCCTACAACATTGTCGATGGCGGCGTTCATATCCGGGATCTGAATGCGACCTTGCTGCATTGCATGGGCATCGATCACGAGCGCTTCACCTTCAAGTTCCGCGGGCTCAATCAGCGCCTCACAGGGGTTGAGGAAGCTCGGGTGGTAAATGAGATACTCGCCTAAAGAGCGGTCGATAGTCCTCAGTTCACTTCCTTCCACCAGGCGTCGTGCAAGGCCTGGAGCCGCTTGAGAATCTTGGGTTTTTCTTCCGCGTAGTTTTTCGCTTCGGGCTCTTTGTCGGCTAAGTTGAGAAGCGAATGGCTCACGCTGCCGTTTCTTCGGTTCGTAGTGGCAATCAGCTTCCAGTCGCCTTCGCGAACCGCCCAATCCTCTCTCCAACTGAAGTGAAGCGTTTTGTGAGGCGAAGCCGCGTTGGCGTTTTCTATGATGGGCAGGAGATTATGCCCATCCAAAGCGTTTGCCGGTTGAGGCAAATTCAAAAGCTCGACCAAGGTGGGCATCCAATCCATGATGGTGATGGTCTGGTCGCGAACGGCCCCTTGGGGCAGCGCCTTCGGGTAGCTGACGATCATGGGGACACGGACGCCGCCTTCGAGAAAAGTGCCCTTGCGGCCAATCCACTTGCCTGTGTAGCCCCCGCCGCCATTGGCGAGGTAGTAGTGGCCCTTGGGATACCCGCTGTTGTGGTAGTCTACGGAGATGCCGTTATTATTCTCTTCGGAGTGCCCGTTATCGCTGCTGAAGATGACGATTGTATCGTCCCGTATTCCGGCGTCTTCCAGTTGGCTCAGGATGCGGCCCATCTGCGCGTCGACGGTCGCCATGACGCGAGCGTAGGATCGTCGCGGCATTTCCAGATCCGCAAAGGCATCCTTAAACTCTCCTGAGGCTTGCTCCGGGTAATGGGGCAGATTGAAGGATGCCATCATGAAGAAGGGTTCGTCTCGATGCGCGTCGATATAGGCGACGGCTTCGTCGACCATCATTTCGGGAAAGTAGTCGCCTTTGCGAAAGATCTCTTCGTTCCCGTCATAGAGATCGTGATACCCGCGTCCATGCAGGAAGTAGTGGCGGTAGTTGTCGATGAAGCCGGACAGATGGCCGAAATAGGTTTCGAATCCCTGGTCCAACGGGCCGTGTCCCACCTTGGCTCCGAGATGCCATTTGCCGAATAATGCGGTGCGGTAGCCGGCGTCGCGGAATACTTCGGCGAGCGTGATCTCAGAGGCATTCATGTTATCCAGTCGCGCATCGCTGCCGTTGCGGTCGCCCTGAAGCCACTGCTGCACTCCGCTACGCTGAGGGTGGCGTCCCGTTAGCAAGGCCGCTCTGGAGGGACAGCACACGGTATGGGCGTAGGCTTGGGTAAAGCGGACGCCGGTCTCGGCGAGCTTGTCGAGGTTGGGTGTATACAGATCCTTTGCCCCGTAGCAATTGACGTCGAGCGTCCCTTGATCGTCAGTGAACAGAATCACCACGTTGGGTCGCTCGTTCGCCGATAGAAGGCTGCTTGCGAGAATGGAAAGCGCTAAAGCGAAAACTGAAATACGGGAGGGGAGTAAGTGTCGCATGGGCTGGAGTGGTGAAGCGAGTGGCAATCCTCAATGGGCGTTATCGAATAAGCAAGCTACTGCTTGTCTTGTTGGTTTTTGAAAGAGTCGCCATTGGTGCCGAATGGAATGATTTGGTAGCTCGTATCGGTTTTTTCGATTTTCATGAATGCGTCCAGCTGACGCTTTAATCGCTGTCGGCTTTCGGGATGTAGGTTGGCGTCGAGAGGGGTCATATCATAGCGGGCCTCGTTCGAGGTGGTAGGAACTTCATAAAACCGTCCATCTTCATGAAGCCGAAAGCGGTGGTCGCGGACGAAGTAGACATCGCCTTCGAAGGCCATGGCGTGCAAGGTTCGATCCTTGCCGGGCGTATCGAATAAGTTATGACTGAGATCCATGCCGTCCACTTTGCTCGGGAGCGGAATATCGGCGATCGAGGCAAAGGTAGGAAGGATGTCCATGAGCGAGAAAAAGGAATCGCGTACGCCTGGCGGGACTTTGCCAGGCCAGTAGGCGATCAAGGGAACGCGCGTGCCTGCTTCGTTCATGGTTCGCTTGCCGCCGCGCAGGCGATATGATCCCAATTGGCTGACGAGGTTGGGGGCAGTTCCGTTGTCGCCAGTGAAAATGACGAGCGTGTTGCGATCGAGTCCTAGCTCCTTTAGCTTGTCGAGCATCCTGCCAACGAGGGCGTCCATATAGGTCACCATGTGCCCCGCCCTGCGCTCGTTTTTTCCTAGATCGGTTGGGTAATTCGTTTCCGCTAGACCTTTGAGCTTGGGCGGCTCGATGAGCGGTCCATGGATGAGGTTCATAGGGAAATAGGCCAGGAACGGTCCGCTTTGGTTTCGTTCGATGAAATCGAGCAGAAAGTCGCAGTAGTGGTCAGGTCCAAACACATCGTCGCCGAGAATTCGATACTCGTTGTTTTCCCAGACGTGTGGACCGTAGTAGCGACTCGGGCGCTTGCCGTCCCAGTACTGTACCCAGAGACAGTGCTCGTCGAATCCATGGGCGTTCGGTTGGTCGGGGTGACGTTGAAAGTCGCCTAGGTGCCATTTGCCTGCGATCGCAGTCGCGTAGCCGGTTTCCTTGAATACGGACGCGAAGGTTGGGAGGTGGGTCGGAAGTCGATTATTCTTCTCGGTGTCGCTGGGACTGTCCAGGCGTTCGAGAAATCCAGTGCGATTCGGGTGCAGCCCTGTCAGAATCATCGCTCGTGTGGGCGTGCACACGGGAGTCGCGAACGCGTTTTCGAAGCGAGCTCCTTGGCGAGCCATTCGATCGAGATGAGGCGAGCTGTAGACCGTGTTGCCGTAGCAAGCCAGGCTTTCAGCGCCTAAGTCGTCGGCCATTATCAGCAGGATGTTCGGCTTTTCGGAGCCGTATGCGAGGAGAGGCAGAATAGCTGCGGCGAGGCTCAGTGAAAATAGACGGGTCATTTCGGGGTATGGAATGCTGACTTAAGTCGTCGTTATCGATGAACATCGATTGTCTTGCGGACGGTTGCAAGGGTAACGCGTGCAGAGGGAAATTTGGACTTTTGGGAGCCGATGGGTCCACCTCGACTAAAACGAGGCGTTTTCAGGCCTGATGGTTGATTTCTAAGAATTGCATCAAAGCCGCTTCGCGCTTTTGCTCTTGGGTGTCCCTTGAGTTTATGAAAATCGTTTCCATCAAAACCTACGCCCCCCGAGCGCCTTTGGGCAAAGAGCGATTCTATTCGTCGCAATGCCCCTTTCCGCAGCGGAATAGTCTTTTGACCCGGATTGAAACCGACGACGGACTGGTCGGTTGGGGCGAAGGCGGACAGTATGGCCCTTCGGAAACGGTGGCAGCCTGCATCGAGCATGTCTTGGCTCCCAAAGTGATCGGTCGCTCCCCACATGAGCTCGGTTGCATCTGGGAAGAGCTGTATGGATTGACCCGCGACTTTGGGCAGAAGGGAACCTATGTGGAAGCGATTAGCGCCATCGACATCGCTTTGTGGGATTTGAAGGGCAAGGCCTTGGGCGTGCCGGTTCACAATTTGCTCGGAGGCGCATTCCGGGATTCGATTTCAGGATACGCGACGGGTTGCTATTACCGTGGGGAGAATGCGTTCGATCACAAAGCGGAACTGGAGAATTTGGCTGCTGAAGCGAAGGCGTACGCGGATTCTGGATTCAAGATGCTCAAGATCAAGATCGGCCTGTTGTCGGTCGAGGCAGATATCGAGCGAGTTGCGGCGATCCGGGATGCAATTGGCCCGGACATGCATTTGCTGGCGGATAGCAATCACGCTTACTTGGCGCCGACCGCTATTCGAATGGGCAGGGCATTGCAGGATTTCGGTTGCCTGATGTTCGAGGAACCTGTCCCGCCTGAGGATCATGATGGGTATCGAACGGTGCGAAATGCCTTGGATATTGCGGTTTCCGGCGGCGAATGCGAATTCACTCGCTGGGGATTCCGGAAGCTGATTGCCGAAGGTTGCGTGGATATCGTTCAGCCTGACATTTGCGCTAGCGGCGGGTTGTCGGAATTCCAGAAAATCTGGTCATTCGCTTCGGCTTACGGCGTTCCGGTCATGCCTCACGTTTGGGGATCCGGGGTTGCTCTGTCGGCTGCCTTGCATGCCCTCGCGGCCATGCCCTTGCAGCCGTATACGGCGAATCCGATTCCTTTTCAAAACGAGCCCGTAATCGAATTCGACCGGAACCCTAACCCGCTGCGCGACGAATTGCTTCAAGAAACGATTGTTCTTGGAGAGGATGGACGCGTATCCGTTCCTCAGGGACCAGGACTGGGCATTGAAATCGACGAATCGGCCTTGGCTCGATTTTGCGAAGGCTGACCCCAAAGAGAGACGAAGCGAATGCCAGTTGAGGAACGCGATATTTTGAGGATAACTCGGAAGGACAATGTGGCGATTGTCGTCAACTCGTCAGGTCTAGACGAAGGGGCGCGTTTGGAGGGGGGCATCGTGTTGCGCGAGCGTGTTCCTCAAGGGCATAAGGTCGCGCTGGATGCGATTGAGAAGGGCGATCCCATCGTTCGCTATGGCGAGACCATAGGTTATGCAGCGAAGTCCATCGAGCGAGGCGATTGGGTGAATGAGTCATCCGTTCTTCTGCCTCAGCCGCCGGCATTGGATGGCTTGCCCTTGGCGACGCGAACGTTTCCCGAGTCGGAAACGCTAGAGGGCTACACCTTCGAAGGGTACCGAAACGCGGACGGAAGCGTTGGGACTCGGAATATTCTCGGCATTACCACAAGCGTGCAATGCGTGGCAGGCATCGTGGATCATGTGGTGGAGAGGATCCGCCACGAGCTTTTGAAATCGTACCCAAACGTTGATGACGTTGTTGCTTTGAATCACTCCTATGGCTGTGGCGTGGCGATCAATGCGCCTGCTGCAATCGTGCCCATTCGAACGATTCGCAATATCGCTCTGAATCCGAATTTCGGAGGCGAGGTCATGGTGATTGGGTTGGGCTGCGAAAAGCTTCAGCCGACTCAGTTGTTTCCTAGCTTGAAGAAAAACGAGGAAGCCGCTCGGAGCTGCCCGGCGGGCGCTTGCGGATGCGAGCCTCAGACGCTCAGTCTGCAAGACGAACGTCTGCATGGGTTTCAAGGAATGGTGGACGGTATCCTCGAGATAGCCGAAACCCATTTGCAAAGGCTTGATCGTCGAAAGCGGGAAACTTGCCCGGCGTCGGAATTAGTCGTCGGGATGCAGTGCGGCGGCAGCGATGCTTTTTCTGGGGTTACCGCGAATCCGGCGATTGGATACGCGACGGACCTGTTGGTTCGGGCTGGCGCAACGGTCCTCTTTTCCGAAGTAACCGAAGTGAGGGACGCGATCCACTTGCTGACGCCTCGAGCGGCGACCGAGGAAGTCGCCCGGGACCTGATCGATCAAATGCAGTGGTACGACGATTACTTGGCCCAGGGGCAAGCCGACCGCAGCGCCAACCCTTCGCCCGGCAATAAAAAGGGGGGATTGAGCAATGTGGTTGAGAAAGCTCTGGGTTCGATCGTCAAGTCGGGCTCGGGTCCCATTTCAGGGGTATTGGCGCCGGGCGAGAAACTGTCTGGCAAAGGACTGTATTTCGCGGCGACGCCTGCGAGCGACTTTATCTGCGGGACGTTGCAGCTGGCCGCTGGAATGAATATGCACGTTTTTAGCACGGGACGGGGCACGCCTTATGGACTGTCGATGGTTCCAGTGGTGAAGGTTTCGACCAATACGGCTTTGAGCGAACGCTGGCATGATCTAATCGATCTCGACGCGGGCGTCATCGCGTCGGGCGAAAAGAGCATCGAGGAAACGGGCCTGGCTCTCTTCGAGTTGATTCTGGAAATCGCGAGCGGGCGGACTGAAGCGGCTGCCGAACGTCTGGGCCTTCGCAACGATCTTGTTTTGTTCAATCCGGGACCCGTGACTTGATTCGATCGCGTTTAGTCTCCAAGTGTTATCTTTAAACTCCTATGGCTTTATCGGTAGCAGATATTCGAAACGCTTTAAGCGATGGTTTATTGTCATTTCCCGTGACCGACTTCGATGCTTCGGGTCGCTTTAATCCCGATTCCTATCGAGAGCGGATCGAGTGGTTCTTGGAACATGATATTTCCGCGATTTTCGTGGCTGGAGGTACGGGCGAGTTCTTTTCCTTAGTCTACGAAGAATTCGAACAAATCGTTTCCATCGCGGTAGAGGTTGCGGGCGGAAAGGTTCCCGTGATCGCCAGCGCGGGAAGGAGCATTTCAGACGCTCGGAAGTATTGCGCAGCGGCTGAAGCGGCTGGAGCGGATGGCATATTGCTGATGCCGCCCTTTCTTACCGAATGTCCCGAAGAGGGTACAGTGCAGTACGCCAAGGCCATCATGGAAGCGAGTTCGCTCCAATTCATTTACTACAACCGCGGCAACGGCATTCTTAGCGCCCCGTCCGTGGAGGCTCTAGCGAAGGCTTGCCCCAATTTGATCGGTCTCAAAGACGGGACGGGCAATATACAGCAATTGAACGACATCATTCGCACGGTGGGCGATCGATTGGTCTATGTCGGAGGAGTGCCTACCGCGGAGATTCTGGCGGAAGCGTATCTATCGATTGGCGTGAATACGTATTCATCTGCCGCATTCAATTTCGTCCCCGATTTGGCGAATCGCTTCTACAAAGCGCTGCGCGCGGGCGATGCGGAAACGGTCGATACGATTACGCGCGACTTCTACCTTCCCTTGGTGCGAATGCGCGAACGGAAGAAGGGGTATGCAGTTAGCCTGATAAAGGCGGGCGTCGACATTATCGGACGTCCCGCTGGAAAAACGAGGGCGCCGTTGACGATGCCCAGCGCTGAAGAATACGACGAGCTCAAGGCGATCATAGGAAAGTAGTATCGGATTTTCTGAATCCGATTTGCAGGGATCCCATCGATCCCGCCCATTCTGGCCTTTGGCAGAGCATTTTGTAGTTCACTCCTGAGGCTAATTGTTGGATGGTCGCCTGACGTACTCATTCAGTATGAAGCGCCCTAACATAATTCTCATTATTACGGACCAGCAGCGGTACGAGACGATTTCCGCTCTGGGTTACCCTCACGTAAATTCCCCACACTTGGATCGCATGGTAAACGAAGGGGTTGCCTTTTCTCAATGCCATGTGACTTCTCCTTCTTGCGGACCTTCGCGGGCCAGCTTATTTACGGGTTACTTCCCGCATAACTCCGGGGCCTTGAAGAACAACGATCCATGGCCGCGCACTTGGGTGCAGGACCTGAATGACAGCGGTTATCACTGCGTCAATATCGGCAAGATGCACGCCGATCCCTATCAAAAGGATCACGGCTTCCACGAGCGCTATATCGTCGAAAACAAGCAGCGGCGTGAATCAGAGCCGTTTTGGTCGGGCAATCCGCATGTCTTCAATGACGAATGGGACAAGGCTCTGGATCTCAGTGGCATCGATCGTCCGGAAAAGCCGTTCTATCGAAAATGGGAGGATACGAAAGAGCGACAGGGCGCCTACGAGTGGAAGTTCCCGGAACACTTGCATCCAGATGTATTTACGGGTGACCTTGCCCTGCGATGGCTGGATAAGTCCGCCTATGGAGACGAATCGATAGAGGGGGTCGACGACGCGCCTCTCTTTTTGGAGATTGGCTTTCCCGGACCGCATCCGCCCTTCGATCCCATCGAGCGATATGCCAAGGAATACCTGGAGAAGGACTTGCCTATCTTGCCGGTGACGCAGGACGAGATGGATGCTCAACCCGAGACGCTGCGTTCTTTGCGAGCGCGATTGAATCAACGGTTTGCCGATTCGATCGACTTCGATCCTCATGCCAGCGACGAAGCGCGCAAGCTGCAACGGGCCTATTATTTAGCCAACGTTACCATGATCGACGAGAAGGTCGGGCAAATCATGGAGAAGCTTGAAGAGAAGGGACTGTTAGAGAATTCGGTAGTGCTCTTCACCTCGGATCACGGGGATTGCCTGGGCGATCACGGCTTGGTCGAGAAGTGGAATATGTACGATTCCTCAGTGCGCGTACCGCTGGTCGTTTGGAGTCCCGATCGATACAAGGGAGGCCGTACGGTGGACGCTTTGACCCAATGGTTCGACATTGGTCCCACGGTTCTCGAACTGGCAGGATTGAATCCTCCAGCCAAGATGGAAGCTGAGTCGCTGATTCCGTTCCTGGAAAACAAGCCTGATGCGACAGAGCGCGAGTACGTGTTTTCCGAACACGCGAAGGACGTGATGCTGCAGGATGTGGATCACTGCTTGATGATCCGCAGTAAGCGATACAAGTTGGTCGAGTATTTGGGGAAGGGCGATGGACAGCTTTTCGACCTGGAAAGCGATCCAAACGAAACAACTGATGTGTGGGACAATCCCGAATACGGCAAGGACAAGGAAGCGCTCCGCCAGGCTTTGAAGGAGTGGTTCGTTACGAGTACGACCCAATGTACGGGTTGGTGGAAGAATCCCGAAGCGACGCCTATTGAGTCGTGAGCGCATTGGAATAGGCATTCCAGCCATCTCGATCGAGCCGCTTTCGTTGCGGCGATAGACTGAGATGGTAGATTAAGTGTGGTATTTGCCACACATTGTTGTTGACACCTTTTTGGAAAGGCCGTTTTACCTACGATATCAAGTGTGGGAAAGTCCACAGTTGAATCGGTTATGACATCGCTGACGAAAAAGGAGCTAGAGATCATGAAGGTCCTGTGGGAGGGATCCGAGCTGAAGCCGGCCGAGATACAGGAGCTCGTGCCGGGAGGCGTTGGAAATGCCGCTTTGCGTTCTCTGCTGCTGGTATTGCTCGAGAAAGGGCATGTGTGTCGAGAAAAGCGGGGAAAGGCCTACTACTATCGGGCGACGACCTCGCGGGCGGGTGTCTTTCACTCGATGATACGTCAAGTAGCCAATGTGTTTTCCGGGGGATCCCCGCGACGCCTGATGGCTCAATTGGTGGAATCCGAGAACCTTTCCGCTGAGGACGTGAAGGAACTGAAGCGATTGCTGAGCGATAAGCAAAAGGAGCAGTAGAAGATGGATACATTGCAGCATCTCTTTGAGTCCGAATCGGTATTCGCTTGGTTGTTTCGCCTGACGCTTCTGATGGTCGGTTTGCGCTTGGGGTGGCATCTGACGCGTTGGTTGCGTCCCGAGTATCGGCTCTTGTATTTCAAGACGGCGCTATTCTCGGGACTCTTGTTTCTGCCATTCTTTATCGCGGGAGTCGCGAAGGCGCCCGTTTCGCCGACGCCCGAGAAATACATCGAGCGCTTTTCTTCCTTGGAAACAAGCGATAAAGTGCCGCCGAGCATCCAGTGGTTTCCTCGCTGGCTGGAAGAAGAGGAATGGGCGCCGGCTCGTTCGAGTAATGAGCTGGCTAAGGGGACGCTGATCTTTTGCCTGATGGGCTCTTTGGCATTCGTTGTTCTGTGGGCCCGCGATCAATTCCTGTTGAGCTGTCTATTGCGAGAAGCGCGACCTGCCGATTCAAGGGTAAAGCGTATCGTTGAGGATTTGGCGAAAGAGCTTAAATGGACTCGGCCTGCGGAAGCGTTAGTGATGGGGCGGCGTATCTCTCCCTTCGCATGCGGGTTTATCGAGAAAAAAGTCGTTTTGGACGAAGCCGTATTGGCGGAATGGAACGACGAAGAGCTGCGCATGACCCTAGCTCATGAGCTGGCTCACGCTCGTTCCAATGATGTGGCTTGGCAGCAAATGGCTGGCTTTCTCAGCGCCCTGTTCTGGTTTCATCCCTTGGCCTGGGGATTACGCCGGCAGTATGGGCGGTTGACGGAAAGGGTGAGCGATGACGCGGCAATGTACGTGTCGAAAAGGAAAGTGGCATACGCCCGTCTGCTGGCTAAAGTCGCCCTTGCTTTTAATCGTAACGAGGGCCTGAATACAATCAGCGCTTTTCGAGGAGTATGCAGCATTCGGCAGAGAATTTCCGAACTATCGGTTCCAGCGGCGAATCCGCTTCTCATCTCCCTTCGTCTGCGGTTGGGATTGACGCTGGTGATTTCGGGGGCCGTTGTCGCGCTCGCCTGCGCTCCGACGTTGATTGAGGCGTCGACGCGTTACGAGAATCGAATTGATCTCGACGCGGTTCTCATTGATTTGGAGAATCCGCATTGGAAAACGCGGTCGCAAGCCGCTCTTCGTTTGGCTAAGTTGGAGAAGCTCGATTCTAAGGCTTTGAATCCGCTCGTCGCGCGTCTTTCGGACCAAGAATGGATGGTTAGGAAGTCGGCGGCGATGGCGATCGCGAAGATTGGGCCAGAGGGCCGAGCTGCGAACGATGAATTGATTCATTTGCTGGGGGACGAAGAATGGCTGGCTCGCCAGGCGGCTGCGTTCGCATTAGCTGCAATAGGCCCTTCTCGCGATGCTATTCCCGCTTTGGAAAAGGCTTTAACGGACGAGGAGTGGCATGTGCGCAAACCTGTGGTCATTGCCCTGGGGAATATGCGAGGAAAGGCCCGATCGGCGCTGCCGCGCATTGTCGATGCCATTGGGGATCCGGAATGGTATGTGCGAAAAGCGGCTATCGAAGCGGCTGCTCGCATTGCCTCAGAGGGGAATGCGTTGTTGGCGGTATTCGAGACAGCGTTGGAAGACGAGGAGGGACCGGTACGCGCTGCCGCCGCCCGAGCGCTCTTGCGATTGGCAGGAGCGGAGCCTTATTCGCAGCCGACTATTATCGAGCAATTGAATTCGGAAAATCCGATGGAGATTGCCTTGGCGAGAGATGCGATTCTCGAAATTGCATCCAATTAGCAACTGCAACCAGCTAGTTTGATTATGAAAAAGACCGTATGGTTTAATGTTCCCCTGTGGACGATTGCGTTGGGATGTTTCGCATTTTCTGCGACGTCATTCGCTGCAAGTTCAAAGACGATAGATCCCAGCGACATAGGCGCAGGTCGGACGACATTGGCAGGGACTGCCGATGAAACGCGGACTTTTACCTGGTGGTTGCCGGAAAACGCGGAATCCCTGATTTTGCCGATAGCAGCGGGCATCGAAGTCGATGCGAGCGACACTGCTATGATGGAGTTACTGGAGCAGAGGTCTCCTTGGCACCTAAAGGAGCTACCCGTCTTGGGAGCTCGCTATGGCGATAGTATGCTGGTGGTCATTGTTCCTTGGCCGCATTACGCGGATTTGGTTTTCGAGGATGGCAAGGCTGGTATCGAATTCAGTTTTCCTAAGGACCGAAATAACGTGACTGCATGCGATATCGTAGCGCAGTGGACGGAGGTCGACTCCATCGCCCCCGCAAGAGCTTTTCGAGCATGGCGAGCCGAAGCGGAGAGCATTGGAGGATTGAATCGACCCCGCAGCTTGGCTCGAAAAATCGAAGAATTCGGAAAAGCGGAACGGCTTCTCGGGGCGCCGCACTTCTATCTGTGGGGACCGGCCATGTTCAGTCGCCACGATGCGCCCCGTCAGAAATGGACGTCGCTTGCCAAGGCGCTGGTTAAGGCTCCCGAGGGGAGCATGCGGGCTAAGATCCGAGCGGAGTTTAAGGATGAACAACGCGACGCTCTTGGGGAGTTGGCGGGATCCGATTGGCCGATCGCCTATTTATTGCCAATCGTTGCAGGTGGGATCGAAGAGGCGTTGAAAAGCCGCGCTTTGCTGAAATTGCGAGAGAGCGCGAGCGATTCCGAAGTCGTATCCAAGAATCGGGAGGCCATCGCTCTCGCTCTCGATCCCTTTGTCCGCAACAAGAACAACTGGGGAGATGGCCTTTCGACCGTTCTGCTCGACGAAATGAAGAGCGCTGGCATCGATCGGGCGGTTTTGACTTTGAGCGACCTCTACGGAGCGGCAGTCCGGCCTGATGTGGCGGATCGGGCCGAAGAACTCGAGTATTTGATCGGACCCTACGATTCCTATCACTCCGTTCATTCTCCCGACGCCGGTCCTGACGACACCTGGGAAACGGCTCAATTCGATGAGAACGCTTTCATTGCGGGTCGCGTAGTGAAAGAAGAAGGACGCAGGCAAGGCGGCTTCAAAGGCAGGGGATACCACTTCTCGCCGGAAGCGGCTTGGCCTTATGTTCAGAATCGCGTGGACCGGGTGATGGCCAATAATGGTTACTCTTCATGGTTTATCGACTGTGACGCGACAGCGGAGTGCTTCGATGATTTCAATCCGCTGCACCCAGCGACTCGAGTCGACGATATGAATATCCGCCGCGATCGGCTGAGTTGGCTCGAGAAAGACCGGAGTCTAGTCGTCGGGAGCGAAGGCGGTTCGGTCCTCTATGCCGATGTTATACATTTCGGGCATGGAGTGCACACCCCCTACATCGGTCATCTGTATCCGGGCTTCAGGGACCGCGAAAGCGAGTACTATCTTGGGCGTCACTGGCCAGCGGATACGCCCGAGCAGTCGTTCAAGCCAATCAATGCGCCAAAGGAGCTGATTTCTCCATACTTCGACCCGAGCCTTCGGGTGCCGCTGTACCAGGCAGCGTTGGGCGACGAGCTGGTTTCTACTCACCATTGGAGTTTCGACTCCTTGAAATTCGAGAACATCCGCTCCACGCGAGCGCTATTCGAAATCCTCTATAGGGTTCCGCCCATGTATCATATCAACCGAGGAACCTGGGAAACTCGAAAAGAAGCGATTCTGCATCACGTGGGATTTTGGTCTCCCTTGCATGAGGCAGTGGCGGAAGCCCCGCTAACGAAATTCGAGCGATTGAGCGATGATGGCTTGGTCCAGCGCGCGACCTATGCGACGAAGAAAGGCGTAGTAACCGTCACGGTTAATTTCAGGGATAGCGACTGGATGGCCTATCCGCCCCTATCGGCGACGGTGGATGGAGCAGTTGAAATGCCGACTAAGGTCTACCGCGCTTTGGATTGATCGTTCGTAGCTGCGGATGATTCGCTTTCGCGCGTCCTGAAATTCGACGGTGAAATCGATCTTCTAGAATACGCGGCTCTTTTTCTTAACGAACTGATTGGCTTCCGAGAGATTCGCGACTTTTCCTTTGGCCGAGTCCCATTTGATTTTCGTCTCGGGGTAGAGTCCTGCGATCACGCCGAGCAAGACGCCTTCCACCATCTTTCCAGAGTAATCGAAATTCGCCGCGGGTTTTGTCTTGCTCCCGTAAATGGCATCGATCCATTGCCCATAGTGGTTTACGGGAGGTCCCATGTCCGGCTTTTTCAGCTTCGAATAGAGGGATCTCGGGAGCAGTTGAGGACCTGCAATATGAGGCAGGAGCATGCGACCTTCTTCGCCCACGAACATGGCCCCCTGTTTCGGCAGACTTTGACCTTCCGGCAATTCCATGTCGGGCCCCGATGGAGGCGTGTATTCGCCATCGTACCACGTCCACTGGAAATCCTTAGTGGTCAGCGCGCTTGGCTTGAATCCATAGCGGACGATGTTTTTCGTTGGTAAGGAGAAATGATTGGGCTGTCGGCAGGTCGCTTTAGCCCATATGGGCGGTTCCAGTCCCAAGGCATCGAACGGCGTATCGAATATGTGGACACCCATGTCGCCGAGCGTACCGCAACCGAAGTCCAGCGAACGCCGCCATTGGCTAGGGTGATACTTCCCTTCGGCAAACCCTCGCTCGGGGGCGGTCCCAAGCCAGAGATTCCAATCAAGGTAGTCGGGAATGGGATCGTCGGCAGAGTAGGGCGCTCCGTCGTAGCCCCAATCCTTGTGACTCCATACGTAGACTTTAGAGACTTTTCCCACGGCTCCATCTCGAATGAGGCGCGTTGCCAGTCGGTACCCCTCGGTTGCCTTATTTTGGATACCCATTTGCGTAACCAAGCCCTTCTCGCGGGCGACCTTCATCAAGTGGCGCGCTTCGGAAATATTGTTGGTCAGAGGCTTTTGCGTGAACACGTGCTTGCCGCGACGCATAGCGGCTAGGGTGGCGGGGTAGTGGGTGTGATCCGGCGTAGAGATCGAAACCGCGTCGATCTTGTCGCCCAGCTCGCTGAGCATTTCCCGATAGTCCTGGAACTTGTGGGCCGAGGGGAATGAGAGTTTCGGCTGTCCTCGCTTCTGGCTTCGCGGACCCTCGGCGTTGAGATGGCGCAGATCGACATCGCACAGTCCGATTACCTCCGTTCTCGGATCGGCTGCGATCTGCGATGTATCAGTGAGCCCCTTGCCGGCGACCCCAATATGGGCCGTGCAAAGCTTGCCGTTAGGCGAGTTGGCCAGAAGCCCGGAAGGGAGAATCTGAAAGCCAGCAATGGCGGAGCTGGCCTTGATGAATGTGCGGCGGGATAGATTGGAGTTCATTAGAGACGGGGCTGAGTTGCCTTAAGCCTTCACCACCTCCCGCGAAGGGTCAAGGTCTCTCAGCCATTTCAGAGGCGAATCAAAACGGCCATTGTCATTGGAAAGTCTCCTGCAATGAAGACGGAGTAAAGCGAACCTGCTGCTCGTCCTAATATGGCGATACCAAACTCTAGCGGGAGTCCACGCAGTCGCAGCGCTGTTTGATGCGGCACAGTCTGAAGTTGCGAATATGTCCTGCGATCAGGAAAAGGCCTCCGGCAAGATTGAGAAGCGATGCAGTCGATAAGTTTGGAAGCCCTAAGGACGCTTTGGAGATGCCATTGGCATGCGCGTCCACGGCGCAGCAATCGCCGCAATCCGGGCCTTCGGCAACCGCATCGGTCCCATAGACAGAGTCAGTGGGACCTAATGCCATTATCTCGGTCGCATTAGCGGTAATGAGAACGAGGATACCGATGGCCGCGCAGGTGGCGACGATTCGGTCCTTGTGCTTGCGGCACCCGGAAAATGCGGCAAGCGTCGTTGTCGGAACGACGAGAGCGAGCATCCATAAGTGGAAGTCAGGATCTGTCCAAAATGTGACGCCAATGACGGGAAGGGCGACCAGCAAGAGAGGCGTTACCAGGCAGTGGATGCCGCAGGCGACCGCCATGACGATTGCGATCCGATCAAGCCAAGCGCTCTTGTCTAGGGTTAGGCAGTTGCTTGCGTTCATCGGGCTGCTCCTCCTCGGATTCGGGCGCTTTGCCTGCGGGTCGATTCTATTGCGTAAGACTTCAAGGCGATCTTAAGGTTAGAGACGGGTTGGATTGGGGGCGTCTCCGTAGACGTTTTTCGGGTCGAAGGCTTTTTCGCTTTCAATGAAGGCGAGCTTGCGGGTTTCCGACTGTTCGCCCAATTCGACTTTGCGGTAGAAGCAGCTACGATAGCCGACGTGACAAGACGCTTCCTCGCCGCCGGCAGAAGGCGTTGCCAGATCCACCTCGATTACAACGCAATCTTGATCGTCGTCGATGAGGGCGCGGCGAACGCGTTGGGCCATGCCTGAGGTCTCGCCTTTTTTCCAGAGCTTCCCGCGAGACCGGGACCAATAGTGGGCCAGACCTGTATCCAATGTGGCTTCGAGGGCCTCTGCGTTCATGTATGCGAACATCAGAATCTCGCGTGTATCGGCGTGCTGCGTAACGCAAGGGATCAACCCATTCTCGTCGAACTTCGGGGACAAGCTCTCGCCTTCCTCTACCTGCAGTACCGATTCTCGTTTGGCGAATGTCATTTTCGTGTTTTTTGAAAGCCGATTGCAGTAAGGTCAATGCTTATTGCAATCTATTTGCGTTTAATAAGCGATTCGGCGATCTGCGAGGCAACTGTAGGTTTAATTGCGCGCCTATTGAGTGGCTAAGAAACTGTTGAGCTCCTTTTCGATCGTATCGCGGTCGAGATCGATGCCGATAAAGACGATTTCTTGCCGCCGGTCGCCCGTCTTGGAATCCCATCTGCGCCACGCGCTTGCAGGAATCTGGGAGCGGTCCCTGTCGCCTGACTGTATCATAGCATGCAGCCACTTACCGAGGTAATCGAACCTCAGAGTTTCGCCGGCGAGGGAAAGGTAGGCGATGCGATCGGGTTCACGATCCGTCCAAGCGAATCCTTTCGCTCGGAGCAGGCCAGGGATGCCGTTTCTGAGATAGGCGACAAGCTTTTCGTGATTCATGGGTATTCGCGACCGATAGACGAAAGTCATGAGCCCGAACTCGCCATGATCATGCGTGGCTGCTGGCTTGGAACTTTCTTTGTCTGAGTTTTCGATCTTCGCGAATTCAAGGTCGCAGCCGGATTGTTCGAAGGCGGTTGAAAGGTCGAATCGCGCTTTGTCGATCAATTCCGCGATCTCCACACGTCCTTCGCGAGTGGCGAGGATTTCCGCGGAGGGAGCGATCGCTGCGGCGGCAGATCGAGATCGACGGAGAGAGTCGTCGTCGACCAGGTCGATCTTGTTTAGGATGATCACGTTGGCGCACTCGATTTGCAAAGTCAGCAATTCGCTGAGCGGTCGGCGAGGATCGGAGTAGAGCAGGAGCGATCGGCGTATCGGTTGGTAGGCGTCCTTGATTTTCTTTGCCCACCAATCCGCGTCGACGAGCGTAACAATATTCGCAATACGAACGAAGTCCAATGATGAAACGCCATGCTCGTCCCGCGACGCCAGGCTCGCTATGATGCGTTGCGGCTCGGCGATTCCGGTCGCTTCCACGATTATGCAGTCGGGAGCTCGTTTGGCGAGTTCGACGACTGCTTCGCCGAACGCGTCCTGAATGCCGCAGCAGATGCAACCATTGCTAAGTTCAACGACTTCGCCGGCGGACTTCGAATCTACGGTAGCCACATCTCTGATGAGAGCCGCATCGATGTTGATTTCACCTACGTCGTTGACCAGCGCTGCGAGACGGCGACCTCCGGCGGAACGAAGGAGGTGGTTCAGAACCGTCGTCTTTCCCGCTCCGAGGAAGCCTCCCAAAATGACGAGAGGGATACGCCTTTCGTGCGTATCCCTTTTGGAATTGGATTCGTTCGAATTCGCGAGATCTCTCGCTGTCATTCGGAATTATTGGAACGTCACTTAGAAACTCGTTCGCACGCCTAGCCTCAAGCTGCGGCCTGGCATGGGCGCGAGATCCTTCAGGAAGGAAGTATGGGGACGGGCCTCCTCGTCGCCGAGATTCGTGCCTACCACGAATAGATCGACGATGGCCGCATCCGCTGCGCGAATACGATAGCGTACGTCCGCGCCCCAAAGCGTGTAGCTGTCCGTTGGCAGTTGATTCGGAGCGAGATTCGATGCCGAATCGTTCCAGCGTCCCTCAGCTCCGAAGAGCCATGGACCGATTTCATACTCGTAACGGAGGCCCAGGCGGCGCGTTGGGATTCGCGGCATGTTGGTGTTGAAGCTCTCGTTTGTCGCCCGTGTCTGATCGTAGACAAGATCGATGTGGGAAGCGCGATCCGCTTCGTCAATCAGATGGAAGCGCAGATCGACTTCGAATCCATAGAACTTGGCGTCCGCTTGGGTTACGCGGTAAACATTCAAGTCCTCGGCGTCCAATTCTCCATAGTCCGCTTCCACTTGCTCGTGGTCGAGGTACTGCAGGTAAATGTAGTTGGTGAAGTCCGAATAGAAAGCCGTGACTTCTCCTGTGATCGCTCCCGCCGAAATGCGGTAAGACAAGTCGAGGCTAGTCGAGAATTCTTCATCGACCGAAGCCCTGCCTATTTCGAAGGACTGGGTTCCCACGTGCGGTCCGAAGGCGTAGATTTCTGTGGCGTTCGGCGCTCGTTCCGCGAAAACCAAATTAGCGGAAAACGCGCTGCTATCGTCCACGCGGCGCACTAAACCTACGGAACCATTGAGCGTTTCGAAACTCCGGCTCTTAAGGCCAGGATCGACGGGATCGATATCGACGCTCTCGAGTCTGCCGCCAAATTCCCAGGCGCCCCAGTCCCGGTTCAGACGCTCCATAATGAACACGCCGTATTGCGTCGTCTCGGAGCTCGGAATAAAGGCCTCTTCGCCCACGGCTGAGAAATCGTCCACCTTGGCTTGGAAGCCGTAGGCGCCTGTAAAATCTCCAAACGGACTGTGCACACCAGTCAGGCGAAGTTCGTATCCATCGCGCTCGAACACGGTACCCACCTCGTCGCCTTCAAGTTCAACGTGACTGTAGTCGCCGAATGAGAAGTCCAGTTCGAGGCTCTCCAAGAAATCCACGGGATTCAGCAGCTCGCCGCGCAAGCTGAGACGGGACTGGTCGAGATCGATGGATACCGACTCTTCCTCGCCGTGCTCGTCGTGGTGATCTTCGTCTTCGTGCTCTTCGCCCTCTTCGTGTTCTTCTCCTTCTTCGTGCTCCTCGCCTTCGTGATCATGCTCGTCCTCATGGTGGCCATGAGCGTGAGAGTGACCGGGAACGCCATAATCGGTTGCGTAGTCGGAGTAGGAAATGGCGAAGCTTCCGTTGTCGCCAAACCAGGCCAAGCCTAGATAGCCAGTCCGCGTATCCACAAAGCTGTTTTCCAAGACTCCGAAGACTTCCTCTTCTTCATCATGGTGTTCGTCCTCGTCATGATGCTCGTCTTCGTCGTGCTCTTCTCCCTCTTCTTCATCGTGATGCTCGTCCTCGTCATGGTGTTCGTCTTCATGCTCTTCGGCTTCCATTTGATAGAGGGATTCGGCGAAGCCGGGGATTTCGAAATCGTTGGATTGGCGATCGAGGAAACCGGCGCTCCAGGCGAAATCGCCTTCGCCGCCATTCAGAGCGATTCCGTAGGTCTTCTCGTCCGAGACGGATCCGTAGGAGGCTTCCGCTTGACCGCTTAACGGAGCGATTGCCCGTTTCCGAGGAAGCTCCTTGCCCAGGACATTGACGACGCCGCCAATGGCCGCGTTTCCGTAGAGCAAGGTTGCCGGTCCGCGAACCACTTCGATATCGTGGGCGAAAAGCGGTTCGATGCTCACCCCGTGGTCGGGACTGGTTTGCGAAACATCGAAGGTATCGGTACCATGATTTAGAATGCGAATGCGATCGCCGTCGAAGCCGCGAATGATGGGGCGCCCCGCGCCGGGACCGTAGTAGGTAGAGTGAACGCCTGGCTCGCGGGACAAGGTCGCTCCTAGGGAAGACTCGGCCGAACGTCGCAGCGCTTCTCCGGACAGTTCGCCCGCCGGTACAACCAGCTCGTCCTTTCGCTCGATGAACGGACTCGCCGTCGTGACGAATGGATTCAACTCAATCGCTTCGTCGTCGTCTTGTCCAAAAACCATTCCAGTGGCGAACAAAGTAGCCGCCGCCAAAACATATCGTGTAGCTTGCATCCGGGCTTAATGCAAAACCCTTTCATTAAGGGCAAGTCCAATTGCAAAAAATTTGCGATAACGCGCTTTGCGATTGCGGGAAGGGTAGCCTCGATCGAGCGGGTCCCGCGCAGGACTTGCGAAGCCAGAACGCTTGCGGTCCCTTAATGATTCGCTTCGGCAATCGCTACGACTCTGCTTCGTCGATCCGACCACTTATCCATCAGATCGTCTCCTTGTTTCCGGGAGAGCGTATAGGTGGCGTTTTGCATGCGTCGATCGAAGGAGAGCACCGCATCTACGGAACTCACCAATGGGAACTTATCGACGTCCTTCATTAGCGATTCGAATCGAATTTGTCGCGTTCGTCGCGCTTCTTTCAGCGCGTCCACGCGTTCATTGAGCGCAGCATTGAGGAAGCGATCGGCATCTTTACGTTCATCCAAGATGCTTATGGCTTTAGAATAGCTTTCTAAGGATTCGTCTGTCGACCATTCGCTCAAATTCGCAACCCCTGTTTCGATTCGCTTGGAGAGTTGTTGCGTTAGGTCCTGATAGGCCTGATCTCTGAATTCTCTCTGCTTTGGAAGCTCGACGAGAATCACGTAGAGGAGAACTGCGCTCGCGAAAGCGAATGCGCCGAGACCGAGCATCGTCACCATAGTCCGTTCGCGTCGTTTCGATCTTAGAAAGCGTTGTTTGAGCGTGGGCAGTTCCGACATGAATCGATAGTTGAGTATTCGTTTAAGCAGCAGCGCTCGTCTGGAAATCGAAGAAGAAAGCGATTGGGGAGGTTCGATTGATCCAGTTTGATTCAGAGAGGCTAAAGGAAGTCGCCTGCCTATCAAGTGGGAAATCGGGAGAGTGGGCGGGCCGCGGGGTTCGAGAGTTGCCATGTCGTGTCTCGTTCGGTTTTTCGTTGGGCGGCTGCAAGAGGGCTCGAGCGGTAGCCCTTGTTCGAATGACGCGCTTCCGAATAGAAAATCTGTGTTGCGCTGACTCGAATTATCCAAGGGAATCGCCCGAGTGCAGGAAGCCATTCAACAACTTCTGACCCCCACCGGATTGTTCCTCATCTTGCTAGGGACATCGCTGGGGATATTCGTAGGAGCTGTGCCGGGACTGACCGGTACGATGCTCATCGCCTTGATTTTGCCGCTGACCTATGGGGCGAATCCTCAATACGCGCTCACGTTGCTTATCAGCGTATACGTCGGAGCAGTTAGCGGCGGAATGATCACTTCGATATTGCTTCGCATGCCGGGAACGCCGGCCTCGATTGTGACGACCTTCGATGGGTATCCCATGGCTCAAAAAGGCAATGCGGAACGAGCTCTGGGACTTGGGGTCATGGCGTCGTTTTTCGGGGGCATCATCTCGTGGGTGTTCTTGGTGCTCCTGGCCCGTCCGATCGCGTTGCTGTCTACCAAGTTCGGGCCGTTCGAGTATTTCAGTCTGGTTATGATGGCCCTGGTTCTGATCGCGAGCATCGGAGGCAAGTCGATCTCGAGATCCTTGTTTTCCGGATTCCTGGGCATCCTTCTATCCATGCCGGGAATTGCCGTGGCTACGGGACAGACGCGTTTGACCTTCGGGATATCGGAACTGATCGATGGCTTCAAGCTGCTCCCCGTTTTGATCGGTCTATTCGCGGTGAATCAGATTTTCCGCGATATCAAGGACATCAAGAACGACAGCGAAATGGAGGTGATTGAAACCAAAGGCGTGGCGCTGCGGTTCAAGGATGCTATCGACCATGGGTTCAATCTCGTTCGCTCTTCGGTCATTGGCACGTGGATCGGACTGCTGCCGGGTATCGGCGCCAACATCGGCTCCGTCACCGCCTACACCGTCGCGAAGAGTTCCTCCAAGACGCCCGAAAAATTCGGCACCGGGCACGATGAGGGCGTGGTCGCTGGGGAGGCTGCCAACAATGCCACGATTGGCGGAGCGTTGATTCCTTTGATCTCGATGGGGCTCCCGGGATCGGTCGTGGAAGCCGTTCTCCTGGGCGCTTTGGTGATACATGGCCTGCAACCGGGTCCCCGTCTATTCGAAGAGGCCCCTGTCATGGTCTACACGATCATGGGCGCTATGCTTTTGGCGAATATCGCTATGGTCGTGATTATGAGGTTTTCCATGCGTGGCCTCGCGAAAATCTCCAAAATTCCCCGGACCTATATGCTTCCGGTGATACTCGTTTTTTGCGTCATCGGTTCCTTCGCTCTTTCGAATCGTCTCTTCGATGTTTGGGTTATGCTGGGCTTTGGCGCCCTTGGGTTCATCTTGGAGTCCAACAGGATTCCGCTCGCTCCATTCGTCATTGGCTTCGTGCTCGGGCCCATCGCCGAGGAGAATCTCACCTCTGGGTTGATCGCGTCGAATGGATCCTGGCTGCCTCTCGTTACGCGGCCCATTCCCATCGTCTTTCTTTTGGTCGCCCTCACTATGTTGCTGTTGCCTATGATTCGCCAGCGACTTTCCAAGACCGATAACTCTGTTGTATCCGAATGAAATTTCCCAGAATTCTTATTTCGGTTTTAGTATCGATTGTAATTTGCGTCCTTATTTTCTGGAGACTCTCGCGCTTGTCGGGAGGCGGGTTGAGCGACTTTCCGAATCAGCCGATTCAATTGGTCGTACCCTACGCTGCAGGCGGCGGAACGGATGTATTCGCTCGGACCCTTCAAAAATCGATCAACGCTCGGGAGCAGCTCTCCCAGCCATTCGTGATCATCAATCAGCCGGGAGGAGTCGCTACGATCGGGTCGCGCTTTGTTCTGGGGTCTCGTCCGGATGGCTATCGTATTTTATGTATCAACGATGTGGTGATCACGACTGAGCTTTCGGGAACGGTCAACTATGGTCCTGAGGACTTTACCCCCATCGCCCAAACGGGGAGCTTGACGACATTAGTCGTCGTTCGCGAGGACTCGCCCATCAATAGTCTGTCGGACTATCTAGACGAAGCGGAATCCAACCCGAGAAGCTTGCGCATGGGAGCCGATGTAGGTTCGCCGGCTTTCTTCAACGCCAAGGTAATCGAACGCTCCCGCCCCGGCGCCGAAGTCAACTACATCTCGAGCGGAGGCGGGCAGAAGCGATTTACCCAACTGCTCGGAGGGCATCTCGATGCCGCGATTTTCTCCTTGGGCGAATACACCGGCTATCGGGCCTCTGAAGGAACGCCTGCGGACCAGAACATCAAGGCGATCGCGGTATTGGACGGCGAGCGCAGTCGCTTTTACCCGGATATCCCAACGGCCACCGAGCAAGGTATTCCTATTTATTCGGGCAATGCCTATTATTGGCTGGCTCCGAAGGGCGTGCCGCAACCTGTGGTGGAAACCTTGTCAGGCATTTTCGAGAGAGCCATGCAGGATCCGACTGTGATGGCCGAACTCGAGCAGCAGTCCATTGGAATCGCCTTTCGAAAAGGAGAGGAATTGACCGAATACCTGAGCGATAAGAAGCGAGACCTGGGAGGGCTTGAGTCAGAAGATCCGCCGAATCTTCCCAACTTCCCGAATTGGGTGATCGCAATCGTTGTCGGCCTTGGGGTCTTCATCGGGGTCGGCAGTCTTCGTAATCCAGGCGAGTCCTCGAAAAGCGGCGCGGGCGAAAGCATGATAGCGTTGATGGCAGCCTTTATCATGGTCCTTTACGTCGGCTGTTTGCAATTCGGCCTGCCTTACGGATTGGTGACGACGCCGGCGCTTTTTCTATTGGGAGCTACGCTGTCGGGTTGGCAACGATCCAAACTCTTTTCAGTCGCTCAAATGGCTCTGCTTTTCGCGCTCGGCTCGGAATACGTTTTCACGACATTGTTCTCCGTTCCCCTACCTTAATCTTAGCTAATCCTTCTGAAATAGAGCCGCTCCGGAGATTGGCTGTCGGTCGATGGGTTGAGCGTGACGGTTGTTGTATTCGCAGCCCCTTGATCGGCTACTGCTCCCCGGCGTCTAGGGTTCCTAAGAGCTTCGTATCCATGCAGCGATTCGATGCTCTTTGCGTTGCCGTTTTGTTACCGAGAAGTCGATTCCATGGAAAAGTCGGGATGGAACGCTGTCGCTGAACTGATTCATCGCAGAATGTCTTCTACAATTTCTATAGAGAGGTTGGGGTAGGGAATAGGGCGAATGGATTGTTGAATTGCTGTTCGCTTAAACTATACTGTACCCGATGTTTCGTATGGTTCACTTCCTTGGCGCTTTCGTATTATCCCTTTTTATTGTCGAAGCGGAGCGTCCCAATGTCGTTCTCATCATGACCGACGATCAGGGCTATGGCGATGTCGGGTTTCATGGGAATGCTGAGCTCAAAACGCCGCATCTCGATCGACTAGCCGAAGAAAGCGCGGAATTTACGAATTTCTATGTGCAGCCGCTTTGCACGCCAGCGCGGGCGGCTCTACTTACAGGGCGTTACCCGGAGCGTACGGGGGCGGTGGAAGTGAACTTCGGCCGTAGCATCATTCGCGAGTCGGAGAAGACGATTGCGGAAGAATTGAAAGCGGCAGGCTACCGAACGGGTATTTTCGGCAAATGGCATTTAGGGGACAACTACCCGGTTCGCCCTTCGGACATGGGTTTCGAGGAATGCCTTCACCATACCGCCGGTGGAATAGGGCAGGCGGGCGATCCTCCGGGCAATACCTACTTCGATCCGATTTTGCAGCTCAACAACGAGCCCAAGAAATACGAGGGCTATTGCAATGATATCTTCTTCCGCGAGGCGATGGACTTCGCGGAACGCCAGAAAGAGGAACCTTTCTTTATTTATTTAGCGACCAATCTTCCGCACCTGCCTCTGCAAGTAGACGAAAAGTATGTGAGACCGTACCGCAAATACGGGGTAAACGAAGTTAATGCCAAGACTTATGGCATGATCGCCAATATCGATGAGAATGTCGGGTATCTCTCGAAGCGTCTAAAGGAACTGGAATTGGAAGACAATACGATCGTGATCTTCTTGTCCGACAACGGTCCGCGAACCTCCCGTCAGAAAAACGATCGGTATCCAGATCGCTATAACTCGGGACTCCGGGGAACGAAATCCAGCATCTACGAAGGCGGTATTCGAGTGCCGTTTCTTATTCGATGGCCGCAAAGAATCGCAGCAGGCCTAAAGCTCGATGAAATTGCCGCCCATATCGATTTGCTGCCGACTTTGCTGGACGCGTGCGGCGTAGAACTGTCGGAGCGCGATCGAGCGATCGATGGCGTCAGCCTGCTTCCGCTTCTCACGGATGCGAATACGCAGTGGCTGGATCGAATGCTGTTCTTCCAGCACAATGCGAATCACGAGCCGCTCATGTATAGCCACTTCGCGGCCCGTTCGCAGCGCTACAAACTCGTTCAGCCATTCCCAAATCCACGTGATCAGCTCTTGGATATCGGCGAGTACGATATCGCGGAGCAGCTCGAGCTCGTAGAGCTCTACGACCTCGAAAACGATCCTTACGAAATCGAGGATATAGCCGCTGCGAACCCGCAACGAGTCGAATCCATGCTGGAGTCCTATGAAAACTGGTATCGCGATGTGACAGCCGAACTGAATTACTGGGATCCGCAGCGTATTTATTTGGGCGCTCCGGAGGAGAATCCAACCCAGCTGAGCGCCTTCGATTTGCAGAAAATGACCCGCCTTCCTTTCTGGAGCGTGAGAGTGTCACAGGGCGGCGAATACCGTTTCACATTGAAGTTCGACCCAGCTAAGGAAGATTATACGGCCCATGTGAGAGTGGGAACGGTCCAGGTATCCCAAGCGATTTCCCCTGGAGCCACGAGTTGCGTGTTCGAGTCGGTCGATTTGCGGCAGGGCGATGCGAGGCTCGAGGCTTGGCTGAAGAGCGGTCGGGATTCGAAAACGGTGAAGTTCCTAGTGGCGGAGCGTAACTGATTCGCGCTTAGCCGCGGTTCTTGTTGAGTCCGCAACGGGAATTCGACCGATGCTTGATCGTTTAAGGTGGCCAATTGCCGCTTCTGAACTGTTTCAGGGGCGAATGCCTTTTTAAGTGTTCGAGAGTTTTCGATATTGATTTTCGAAAGGCGCTGAACTCCGGCACGACATCTCATGCCCCTTCGACGCCCGATCCGTTTCGAACCTTATCCCTTGAATCAAATGACCACACGCAAACTCCGTTGTATTTGCGCGGCAACCTTGTTGCCGCTCGCCGCCTCTCTCGCTCAGGAAAATGGCGAAGAGGTTTATGAACTCAGTCCATTCAGTGTCGCTGCTGGAGACAATGAAGGCTATCGAGCGACGTCCACCTTGGCGGGCACTCGTATCAAAACAAACCTTCGCGATGTCGGTTCCGCTGTATCCATTATCACCGAAGAAATCTTCGATGACCTTGGCGCGACCGATGGCGCGAGCATCCTCTCCTACGCTCCCAATACCGAAGTGAGTGGGGTGCAGGGCAATTTCGCTGATCCGGGATTTTCGGGTGGGCGCGCCAATCCGTCAGAACAGCAACGAGCGCCCCAGAACTCTCAGCGTGTTCGTGGGTTGGCGAAGGCGTCGTTGACTCGTGGGTACTTTCTGACCGATATCCCTTTCGATACCTACAACAGCGATCGCATAACGATCAATCGCGGACCGAACTCCTTGCTCTTTGGAATTGGAGAACCGGGTGGGGTAATTAACAACTCGGTGCAAAGCGCTTCGCTGGGACGAAACTTCGGCGAGCTCGGCTTTCGGATCGGGGAACGAGGATCCCATCGCTTCACCTTCGACTACAACAAAGTGCTTGTCGAGGATCGGCTTGCGGTTCGGTTCTCGTTGCTGAACGAGGAGACTGAATACCAGCAGCGTCCTACCTATGAAGAGGACGAGCGTTTCTATTTGGCATTCGAAGGCGTGCTTTCCAAGAATGAAGCCTCCGAGTTTCTCGATAGAACCGTCGTTCGAGGCAACTTCGAGGATGGCTCGATCCAAGGCATTCCCCCGAGTCTCATCCCGCCAGCGGAAGGGATATCGAACTGGTTTTCGCTCCCGAGTCGCAGTTCTATCGAGTCCATTACGGGAAGTACATTGCCTGCCTATTGGGACGATGGAAGCTGGTCCCCAAAGTTGACTGTGAATACGCAATGGGGAGCGGACTTCAATCGAGTTCCCGCGCCGGTGGGAGACTATATTACGATTCAAATGCCCTTGGTTTATAGGACTACGGATGCCCAGACGCCTTCCATTGGCTTGGCCAGCCATTCGAGTATTGCAGGTTCCATGGGTCGCGTTGTTTGGGTCAATGGGCGGGATCCCGGTTTTCTAGCCCGCTACGATACTATCGGCTCCCGGTCGCCCGTTGTCAGGGGATTG